>Ga0172379_10000762_pt1 | contig 75375 bp, 82 predicted proteins | sample GrowelOW334metaG_FD_119756 | JGI IMG/M metagenome (GOLD analysis project Ga0172379, IMG submission 119756) | Groundwater microbial communities from an aquifer near a municipal landfill in Southern Ontario, Canada - Groundwater well OW334 metaG | ecosystem: Environmental > Aquatic > Deep...
CAAAATTTCCTCTCCCAAATTGCGCTGACGAAATGGCAAGGTTAGTGCTATAATCAAGTAAAGCGAAATTAACAAAATAATCAAATAATCCACGGCGCAACTTCGCATGTGCCGATACGTTAAACGAAATTTTGTTCAAAAATATTTTTTTATTTTATATTAGAGCCCTTTTGAAATTTTATTAAAAGAAAAGCCCCGTGTAATTTACACGAGGCAGAGATTGATTTTCACTAAAAGTCTAATATTTTTTAGTTAGCAGGTCAGGCGGAACCATTTCACAGGGAACATAGGAAAACCCACTGTTTCTTGAATTGTGAGCAAAGCAAATTTTGGTTCTCGGATCCTGATAGTAGCTAATCCCTTCGATAAGATAATCCTTTAAGTAACCCGGATAATCTTGTGTCAGCCTTTTCTCTGTTTGTTGCTTAATTTCCGGCTTGGCTTCCTGTTTGCCTGATTTCGCGCAGGCATTAATCCCACAAATAAAAATACATAACAATACCAGAAAGAACTGTTTTTTCATATTTCACCTCCTTAGCAGTCTTAAGTTGACAATTCGACGCCAAAATTAGCGTTCAAAGTAGTGTGGCATAAAACAACAAGCCTGTCAAGCCCGCGTAAAAAAATTTCAAAAGGGCTCTTTTAATAAGGAATATATTTTTGAACAAAACTCAAGCCACGCTGCGCTCTCGCCCTGCCTTTTTATTTTTATATTTTATAATAATGTAGGCAGGACTCGGGTCGTTTAACACCGAGTATGCGGAAAAACTCTCGGCTCGAGTTTTTCCCAAATTCGCTTTTCTCTGTTGGGTGGTAAATCAGGTAAAAGTGCGGTAAAATAGTATTGAGATAATTCAATTAATTAACCAATAAATCCGAAAAGCGAACTTCGCATACTCGGATACGTTAAGTGAAATGGCCAGAAATTTCTTTTTTCTATTTTAAAGTTTTTTTTGGCAATTTATTTTCACGGTCGAACATAGCTTAGGATATAATTTAATCAACCTAAAATAATAAAATTATGGTAGAAGAATTCAAGCTCTATGACGATCAAGGAAAAGTTGAGGATCCTGAGGTTGCTCGTAAAATGGCAAAGGCAGAAGATTCTTATCATGAAAAAACGCTGGGCATATTTCCTGCATCAAGGAAAAAAATAGCAGAAGGAGAAAAATTCTCAGAATTTATTGGCGAATGTGTTGTAGATGGATTAAATGAAGAGCAAGAAAGAAATGAATGTATAAAATCATTTGAATTTTCGGCAAAAGGAGCAACTTTGCAAGTCAATGGACACTTACTGGAGCTTTTTTGTGAACCAAGGTGGGATCCTGAACATGATTTCGGAGAAGAAAATCCTGCTCAAATAACAAATTTATTTGCAATATATGGCGGAATGATTGACGGCGTTGAATTGTCAAACAGCGACTTAGAAAAAGTTAAGGATAGATTTGAAGGATATGTTACAGAAAAATATTTGCATGGTGGCAAAGAAGTTAAGATTCAAATTAGGAAGAAAGCCCAAGAAAGAAATGATGAACTGACAACCAAAAATAAATCAGCCATTGAAGATGTGTTGAAATAAATTGCCAAAAAATAATCGCTTATTTTATGAAAGGACTACCTGATTCAAAAATCTACGAACAAGAACTAGAATATTGGCCCTATAAAGCTTCTTGGCACAAGGTCTTAGATTATATTTGCCAAAACACGCCAGAAAACGGATCTCTGCTTGATTTAATGTGCGGGCCAGGGTATCTTCTTGGCAAAATAGCCGAAAAAAGAGGAGATATTGAACTCAAAGGAATGGATGTTGACGAGAGATATGTTTCTTACGCAAAAGAAAAATATCCAAAGATTGATTTTGACTTGGGCGACATTTTTTTATGGAAACCAGAAAAGCAATTTGATGCTGTTGTATGCACTGGGTCTCTTCATCATATCCCGTATGACCAACAAGAAGATGCCGTTAAAAGAATGGCCTCTATGGTTAAGCCGGAAGGGTTTGTGCTCATTTCTGATTGCTATATTGACGACTATTCGAATGAAACGAAAAGAAAATTGGCAGCGGCAAAATTAGGGCATGAATATTTAAAAGGAACCATTGAAAATGGAGCTCCTGATCCTGTAATAGAGCCATGCATAGAGATTCTGTGGAATGATGTCTTGATGAAAGAATTTAAGACATCAACGAAAAAAAGACTGCCGATTTTCGAAAAATATTTCCAAAAAGTCGAAACCCTAAAAACCTGGCCAAATTTTGAATCGGAATATGGAGACTACATTTCAATATGTAGAGGCGTAAGATAGATTTAATATATGCCGGAAAATATAATTATTCCCAATAAAAAAAGACTGGAGGAATTGAAAAAGGCAGTTGCTGAGGCTGGCACGAAAAATTTTCATGTTTTGGCGGATTTTGACCGGACGCTGACTAAGGCTTTTGTTGATGGACAAAAAGCGCACACGGTTATTGCCCAGATCAGAAATGGTGGCTATCTGACGCCCGAATATGCGCCTGAGGCGCATCGACTTTTTGACATTTATCGTCCGATTGAAATAGATCCTAATATCAGCCAGGAAATTAAGAATGCGAAAATGCACGAATGGTGGAGAACGCATTTTGATTTGCTCATAAGGTCGGGACTGAATAAAAGTGTTATTGATGAAGTTGTGCGAAAGAAGGGTATAAAGTTCAGGGAGGGTGCCTTAAGTTTCATTGATTATTTGCGAGATAAAAACATCCCATTGGTCATAATGTCAGCGGCACCGGGAGATATGATTACGGAATATTTGCGACAGGAAGACAGATTGCATAACAATGTGCATATTGTGGCTAACTTCTATAAGTTCGATGTGAATGGTAATGTGGTGAGTATCAAAGAGCCGCTCATACATTCTTTGAACAAGCATGAGATTATCATAAAAGATTTTCCTGCTTTCGACTTAATAAAAAACAGAAAAAATGTTTTGCTTTTGGGCGATGGCGTGGATGACATAGGGATGATTGAAGGCTTTGAATATGATAACTTAATCAAAGTTGGATTTTTAAATGAAAATGCTGAAGAAAATCTGGAAAAATTTAAGGAAAATTTCGATGTCGTTTTGCTTGGCGATGCCAACATGGATTTTGTAAATAATTTAATAAGAGAGCTTTTTAATTAAAATTTTTTATGCAACAATTAATCCAGAATTTCAAAAATCACGTAATCGAAGCGTCAAAAAATCCTGATTTCATCCATCATAAATGGTTTATAAAATACCACTTGGAAATTGTGGAAAAAATCGCGTTGGAACTTTGCGATATCTATAAAGAAGCTGACCGAGACGCAGTCTGGACTTTGGTGTGGCTACATGATTATGGGAAAATGCTGGATTTTGACAATCAAAATAAGGTGACAATCACGGAAGGAAGAAAAAAATTGCTCGAACTTGGATTCCCCGCCGATTTTGTGGATAAAACTATCAATCTTGCGGAAATTGTCGACAAAAAAATGGAAATGGATATGAACGATGCCCCGATTGAAGCGAAAATTATTTCTTCGGCCGATGGCGCGTCCCATTTCGTGGGGCCATTTCTCGATCTCTGGTGGCATGAAAATTCGAACAAGACCTTTGAAGAATTAATGGAAGATAATATCAAAAAAGCTAAAAAAGATTGGGAAAGAAAAATAGTGCTTCCGGAAGTGAAAATTGCTTTTCAAGAAAGGTATAATTTATCGCTTGAGCGCGCAGGACTTTTGCCTGAAAAATATTTATAAATTCATAGTTAACAAGGAGTATGTTTGACGGACAAGAAAAAAAATACGGAGAAAGCAAGATAAGTCCAGAGCAGAGGCGCGCCTCAGAAGAATCCGCTAAAATGGAACAATATGGCCGGGTAGGCCAAACAGTCCATGTTAAGTGTGAAGCTGACTATCCTAAAAAGATGGAAATCGGAGAAATTATTGAAGTTTATAAACAAGCTAATGATGTTTCTATCCGTATTACAAACGGCGAAAGAACAGGAGAAATTATTAAAAATATGGGCATTTCCGAATGGGAACCCCTAGCACCCGTAGAATGATGCCGGCTAATAAGCAGAACCACCTTTATAATTCAATGATGCGATGTATTATTTGAAAAACCCATTTTAAAGCCACTTGCTTGACTTTTTTTAAGATGGGAATTATTATATTGGCAATAAATTCACAGTAAAGGAGAAAAATTATGTCTGAAACAAGCATAAAAAAGACTGCGCAGAATCTTTTGGAGCTGGCAGATGTGAAAATCAATGGGAGCAGGCCATGGGATATCCAGGTGCAGAACGAAGATTTTTATTCCAAAGTGCTTTCCGGAGGTTCACTGGCGCTGGGAGAATCATATATAGATGGCTGGTGGGATTGCCAAGAACTTGATCAGTTTTTTGCAAGGGTATTAGGGGCGGATCTCGATAAAAAAATCGGTTTGTCCTTACCCGTAATAATGAATTACTTAAGGGCTAAGTTTACAAACCGGCAGAAAAAAAACCGAGCGCACATTGTCGGAGAAAGGCACTACGATGCAGGTAATGACTTATTTCAACTGATGCTCGATAAGAGGATGATTTACAGCTGTGGATATTGGAAGGATGCTCAGAGTCTGGACGATGCCCAGGAGGCAAAATTGGATCTGATTTGCCGCAAACTCAAACTTAAGTCCGGCATGAGTGTCTTAGATATCGGCTGTGGCTGGGGAGGGCTGGCCAAATACGCGGCGGAAAAATACAATGTAAAAGTGGTTGGCCTTACGATTTCCAAGGAGCAAGCCAAGCTGGCGCAAGATCTCTGCGCGGGTTTGCCGGTAGAAATACGCCTGCAGGACTACCGGGATGTAGTTGAAAAATTTGATCGGATTGTTTCGATCGGAATGTTCGAGCATGTAGGACACAAAAATTATAAAACCTATATGCAAGTTGCGAACCGGTGCTTGGAGCATGGCGGGCTATTTTTGCTCCACACGATCGGAAGCAATGAAGGGGCGCTGAAGATAGACCCATGGATTGAAAAATATATTTTTCCCAATGGAGTGGTTCCAGTTTATAAACAAATAAGCAACGCGGCAAAAGGTATTTTTGAAATCAGGGACTGGCATGATTCTGAAGGCCTGGATTATGATCAGACCCTTATGGCCTGGCATAAAAATTTTAATAGCGGTTATGGGTTGATTAAGCAAAAATACGACGGGCAGTTCAAGCGCATGTGGAATTATTATTTGTTATGTTGCGCCGGATCATTTCGCGTCAAAAAGAACACTGTTTGGCAAATTGTCTTATCTAAAAAGGGGCCGGATATTGCTTATGAAAGCGTGCGCTAGAACTTTTTCAAAAAGAAGCATACATAATAAAATCGAGGTTCTCCCCCGATTTTTTTATTATTCTTGAAAGATTATTTTTTCTTGGCTTTTTTCTCTTTAGTTTCTTTCTTCTCAACTTTTTCTTTCTTAGCTGTTTTAGCTTTCGCAGTCGCTTCTTTTTTAGCGGCGGCCTTTTCTGTCATTTTCTTGAAACGATCAACACGTCCGGTGGTGTCCATCATTTTTTTCTTACCAGTATAAAAAGGATGGCAAGCGCTGCAGATTTCCACTTTCATTTCTTTGACTGTCGAACCGGTTTTGATGATGTTGCCGCAAGAGCAAATTATTTTTGCGTCTGTAAAATATTTAGGATGGATGTCTTTTTTCATGTGATTATGTCTATGAGTTACCAATATTTAAGTATTTTTATTACTAAACAAGCTTAGCATATATTATGAGAATTGACAAGGGGAGGGAGGGTTGCTATACTATTTAAGTAATAAAACTCATATTTTTTGCGGCTTTTTCCTGTCCCCTCTGGGGTGATAAGAGCCTAAAAAAGCAAAAAGTAGCGGTTGTTCCGCCACATTTTTTGGCAGAACATAAATAATTAAGGACAAAAAAACATGACAAATGAAGAAAACGCTGCTGTGAAGCAGGAAGAAGCGGATGTTGTGACAAATAACGTTGCTTCTAAAAACAAGAGCGAAGATTATTTCGCCGACTTTAATTTTGAGGGACTCGAAGTTGACATGCGTTTTATGTTAAAAAACGGAGTGCACTTTGGCCATCAAAAAGCCCGTAAAAATCCAAAAATGAACGAATATATTTTTGGCACAAAGAATGGCATCAATATAATTAATTTGGAAAAGACGGTAGAAAAGATGGAGGAAGCCAAAAATTTTATTGAAAAAATCGTTTCGGAAGGTCAAGACATTCTTTTCGTGGGGACTAAAAAACAAGCCAAGAATATCGTGGAATCAGCCGCCAGAGCTTGCGGCATGCCATATGTTGTGGAGAGATGGCTGGGCGGAACTTTCACAAACTTCAAAAATATTTCCGGACGCACTCGCTATCTCCGAGACGGCCAGGAAAAAATGAAAAAAGGCGAATATGCGAAATACACCAAATTCGAGCAAATGAAGATGGCGGAAGAATTGGGGCGATTAGAATCAAGGATGGGAGGAATTAAGAATATGATGAAGCTTCCGGGGGCGATATTTGTGACCGGTGTTTTGGAAGATAACTTGGCCGTCCAGGAGGCGCGGAAAAAGAATATTCCCATCATTGCCTTGGTGGACACCAATATTGATCCGGGCGTTATTGATTATCCTATTCCAGCTAACGAAGACGCGGTTTCTTCATTGCGTCTGATGGTCGGGTATGTTTGCAAAGCTATTCTTGAGGGCAAAGAGAAAATGGGAGCCGCTAAAAAAATTGCCGCCGAAGCCAACGCCAAGGCTCTGGCAGACAAGGAGGAAAAATAAAAATTGAGATAAATAAATCTATGGCAACTTTAGAACAAATTAAAAAATTAAGAGAAAAAACCGGAGCGGGAATCGTCGAGGTGAAAAAGGCCTTGGAAGAATCTCAGGGAGACGAGGATAAAGCGATTGAAATTTTAAGGAAAAAAAGCAAAGATAAAGCGATTAAAAAATCCGATCGAGTGGCGGGGGAGGGAGTTATTGTCGCTTATGTACATTCCAACAATCGGATCGGAGCCATGGTTGAGTTGCTTTGTGAAACCGATTTTGTGGCTAGGAATGATGAGTTCAAGGCTTTGGCTCAGGACATTGCTATGCATATTACGGCCACAAATCCACAATACATAAAGCCGGAAGATGTCCCTGCTGAAATTGTGGAAAAAGAAAAGGAAATCTGGGTTGCGCAATTGGCGGCCGAGAGAAAACCGGCGGAAATTATGGACAAAATTTTAGAAGGCAAAGAAAAAAAATTTCGTGAAGAGATTTCTCTTCTAACGCAGCCGTTTGTGAAAAATCCGGACCAGACAGTCGGCGAATTAATAACCGAAAAAATCGGAAAGATCGGAGAAAATATCCAGGTCGGAGAATTTTCCAGGCTTGAGCTCTAATTTATGATTAAAGTATTAGCAACCTTATATCCCTGGGAGAGCCCCAGACTATACGCGAGTGATTTTGATTTAAAAAAAGGTGATTTGGTCGTGGTGGCGGCGGAACATGCCAACGAAATCGGGATAGTTGAAATTGCAAATATTGACAGCAAAGAAGATCCACAGGACAAAATTCTGAGAATTGCTACGGAGCGCGACAGGTCGGTTTATTTGGATCATTCCAGCCAAAGAAAAGAATTGACTGAGGCTTGTAAGGCGGAAATCAAAAATACCGGGCTGGAAATGAAAGTTATTGACTCAATGGTAAGCATGGATGGAAAGCAAATTGTTTTTGCCTTTACGGCTGATGGCAGGATAGATTTTCGGGATCTGGTAAAAAATCTCTCAAGCAAGTTTAAAAAATCGATCCGGATGCAACAGGTGGGTTCGCGCGATGAAGCCAAGCGCTTGGGCGGTTATGGGATTTGCGGACGTGAAATTTGCTGCATAAGATTTGGCGGCAATATGCAAAGCATCACGACGGATATGGCGCGCGCGCAGCAAATTGCAAATCGCGGGTCCGACAGGATATCCGGCCTCTGCGGCAGATTGATGTGTTGTTTGGCCTATGAAGCCGAGCAATATCGCGAGATGCTCAAAGGAATGCCAGAATTGCACAGCACCATCAAGACGCCGGAAGGCAAGGGCACAGTCATTGAAATAAACGCACCCATGCAAGAAGTAAAAGTCAAACTAGAAAGCGGAAAATATATAACTGTAAAAAAAGAAGATATTAAATAATATATGTTGTATTCTGTGATACCTCCAATTCTAATAATTTTGAGCTTGATCGGCATTATTTATTTGCTCATGAAAAAATCTAAGCAGGTTGCGGATTTGCCGCCAGAAGAGTTTTCTGATGAAATTCAATCAGCCCCCATAAACTCGGGATTTTTGGGAAAAATGTGGTGGAGGACAAAAAATTTAAAATGGGACGACGTGAAGCATTTTTTCTTGGGTATCTTAGAACAAGTGGCCAGAAGATTCCGCGTGGTTTTTTTGAAATTAGAATCGCGTTTTGGCAATTGGAGCAATGCTATCAGAAACAAACGAAAAATAAGAGGGGAAAGAAATGCTCAACTGAATTCTTCAATTAAGTCGGAAAATGATATACTAAGAAAGCTAAAGGAATATAGACTGGCCAAAAAAGACAGTTTACCGGCGGATGACGGTTCAGCCGAAGACTCTGCAGAAGTTATTGCACGCGAAGAAATTACTGTCATGAACACAAATGCCGGAGAAAAGAGAGCGTCTGCCAGAAAAATCGCGATAATCAAGGAAAGAAATATCAAACCGATCATCAGCGAAAAAATTGTTTCTCCGAGACCGCGGACGGAAATAAAGGATAGGCTGGAGGAACTTTTGATCGAGAGAATCGCAGTTAACCCGAAAGACATCGAAGCTTATGAGAGATTGGGCGAATATTATATAGAAATAAAAAGCTACACAGACGCCAAGGAATGTTTCAAACAAGTGATCAAACTTAATCCGGCCAGCAACAACGCGAGATACAGGTTGAAAAGATTGGAAAGATTACTAACAACGAAATAGGCCAGGCCGTTGTAGCTCAGTTGGTAGAGCACGTCATTGGTAATGACGAGGTCAGCAGTTCAATCCTGCTCAACGGCTCACAATTGAATGGGATAATGGGCAGTTGGTAGAGCGGTCAATTACAACAGACTGTAAATCTGTCGGCTTCGGCCTACGGGGGTTCGAATCCCTCACTGCCCACAAAAATTACTAATATAGCCGCCTTAGCTCAACGGTAGAGCAACTGTTTTGTAAACAGTAGGTTTTCGGTCCGAATCCGAAAGGCGGCTCAAGGAAATTAAATCATTAAAGATCAAAAAAATGGCACGAGAAAATATAGCAAAAATGAAATGCGAAGTTTGCAAAACTGTAAATTATTTCACAACTCGCAACAAGAAGAAGCTGAAGGAAAAGCTGGAAGCTAAAAAACATTGCAAAGTTTGCAAAAAGCACACATTGCACAAAGAGACGAAGTAGTCCTTCGTTTTGCGGGTGTTGTATAGTGGCTATTACGTCGGTCTCCAAAACCGATAACGCAGGTTCGATTCCTGCCACCCGTGCAAATAAAAACAATCCCGAATACTCGGGATTGTTTTTTGCATATGAAGGTAATTTTTAGCGCAAAGCTCTCACAATCGCGATCAGCACTACCGCTCCAAGCAGTGCTACCAGGAAGCTATAGAGATTAAAACCGGAGACCCCGCTTTTCCCCAAAAAGCTCATCAGCCATCCGCCCAGCAACGCGCCGATGATACCAACAATGACGTCCCAGACCAACCCGCCGCCCGACCCCATAACCATGGAAGCCACCCAGCCGACCAGGGCTCCAAAAATGATCCAAATAATAATACTCATAATGTTTTTAATTATTAATTATTTTTCTTGTGCGTCTAATTTATCGGCGGCTTCCGGCGTTGATACCGTCTTTCCCATCAAGAATAATTTGATGATGCCAAAAGCGATCAACCAGTAAACAAGCATCGCCAGTAAGGTTGTCCATTCAAAAATACTGCCCGCGACCTTTGTCGCGCCAAAGACGCTCAAAAAGGGAGCAGTAAAGACATGGGTTACTCCATAAATAAAACTGGTAAAGCCGGCCGCCGGATTGGCTGCGAATAATTTCAGAACAAAGCGAAAGGCCAACAATATCTCCAGGAGTCCTAAAAGATACCAAACTATTTGTGTGCCGCGATAAAGCGGTTTTGTGCTAGGAGAATTTGATGAATCCATATAAGTGTAGTTAGAATTATTAATTAAGACATAATCTTTCTAGGCCATTTTTAATGATTAAAATTTAAAAGAAAGCTTAAATGTCTGCCTTCTTAAGAGTTGTTTCTTTAGGTAAATATTTAATTAAAACTTTTTCTATCAGAGTGGTCAAGCTTATTTCCTCAACAATCGCTTGCATTTTGGCTTGCTTCAAAAGGCTCGGATTCAGAAACAGCGTTACGCGTTGTTTTTCATTTTTTGTCATACTTCATATTTTACAAAAGTTGTAGTTGTTGATAGTACATCGGCAATAGTTTTATATTTCAAAAGTAGTGTTTTTTATCAACACGGCAGTTTATCCCATTTTTTAAATCGGGAAAATCAAGCAGGCCAAAGTGCCTATTTTGCCCGATTTTGTATCCATGCTATAATTTAAAATAGAAAAGGAGGGTATCATCCCGATAAATGAAAAAAAACGGAAAAAAAAGAGAGCAGGAATTGCTTGAGAAGACAGCTCGGATTTATCAATCTATTACCCGCGATTCAATGGACGGGTTTTTGGCAGTTGATATGCGGGGTCGGTTTTTGGATGTGAATGACGCTTATTGCCATTTGATAGGCCATAGCCGGAGCGAACTTTTGAAAATGAACATAGCCGATGTTGAAGTTGGAAAAAAGTCGAAAGATGTCGTAAAAAATCTCCAAAGAATAAAGAAGGCGGGTGAAATTCGATTTGTAACTCAACATCGGAGAAAGGATGGAAAAATTATTTTTATCGAAGCCAGCGCCAATCATGCCAATTATGCCAACTATTTGGGCGGATTGGTATTTATTTTTATCCGCGACATCAGCAAGCGCAAGAAAAAAGAAGATAAGCTGGCCAAAAATCGCGCTAAATCAAAAAAGATAATGGAGGGGCAGCTGGCCGACGCATACAAGCATTCTGAAGATCAGGACAAGTCAAAAAAGAAAATGGAGGGACGGCTGGCTGATTCATACCAGCATTCTAAAGACCAGGTCAAGTCAAAAAAGAAAATGGAGGGACGGCTGGCTGATTCATACCAGCATTCCAAAGATCAAGATAAATCAAAAAAGAAAATAGAAGGACAACTGGCTGACGCATACAAGCATCTGGGAACAATCAACAGAAAAATTTCCCTCCTTCTGGAATTGGAATATTTTCCGAAATCAAAAAAACACGATCAAAAAATTATAGACCATGTTTTGAATTTAGCGATGAACATTTCGAATGCTCAAACGGGCTACCTTTATGGTTCAAAAGGAAGAGGCAGGTTTGATTTATTATCCTGCAAAGGATGCGAAGAAGAGCAGAAAGAAAAAATCAAAGTTATCACATCCCGCAAGGTCGAGCTTCTGAAGCATTTACTCAAAGAAAAAAATCTCATTAGCGGAAATATAAAGCAACACAGAGTAGAACTCTTGGCGCTGAATGATAAACTGGAATATTTTGTTACCCTGCCTCTTTCAAAAGAAACAGCTCTGGGAGGTTTTATTTTTCTCGGTTTTGATAAAAAGAAAAGCGTGGACGCGCAGGATTTAGAATTTCTGGATGTATTCGCGATACACGCTTCAAACGCTTTAGCCAAAGCTGGTGTTTTGAAATAAGCCACGATGGGTAATTATGCACCAGGGCTTAAATCAGGAATATACACACATTCCCTTTTATTCATAAAAATATTTCCAACATCCTTGACTGTGGCGTGCGGACATAAAAAAGAGGCTTTGATTAGTCTCTTTTTTGGTAGGGACAGTAGAAAGTTAAAACTTTTAGTGGTAATATAAAAATAATAAAATAGATCAACTAAAACAAAAATATGGAACATAATCACAATCACGAACAAATAAATTATTCTTCATCAATGGCCGGAATGAAACATGATCACGACCAAGAAGTAGAATACAACAAGCACGCAGGGCATTCCATTGATAATTTTAAAAGAAAGTTTTATATCTCCCTGATTTTGACTTTGCCAATTTTGTTTCTTTCCCCATTCATTCAGGGTTTGCTACATATTTCTTTCAGATTTCCAGGCGACCAACTGGTCTTGTTTCTAATCTCGTCTTTTGTTTTCTTTTTTGGAGGCAGTCCGTTTCTGGTCGGGGCGGTTAGTGAAATCAAACATAAGGCATTGGGAATGATGACGCTCATTTCATTGGCTATCGGTGTGGCGTATTTTTACAGTTCGGCCGTAACTTTCGGACTAAAAGGCGAGGTGTTTTTCTGGGAACTAGCAACTCTGATTGACATTATGCTTTTGGGGCACTGGCTGGAAATGAAATCGGTAATGGGAGTGTCCAGAGCATTGGAAAAATTATCCCAGCTCATTCCAGATAAAGCCCACTTAAAAAAGGAAAATGAGGTAGTTGATGTTGATGTCAGCGAACTTAAAAAGGGAGATATTATTTTGGTGAAGCCAGGCGAAAAAATACCAACAGACGGTAGTGTAGTCAAAGGCGAAAGTTTCGTGAACGAGTCAATGCTCACGGGCGAAGCCAAGCCCGTTTCCAAAGAGACAGGCTCTAAAGTTATTGGTGGTTCCATTACGGAAGAAGGTTCATTGGAAATACGAGTGGAAGGCGTGGGCGAAGAAACCTATCTTTCCAAGGTGATAAAACTGGTTAAAGATGCCCAAACTTCAAAATCCAAAACACAATTATTAGCCGACAAAGCCGCTTTTTGGTTGACGCTTATTGCCATCAGCATTGGCACAATAACTTTTATTACCTGGCTGGCCTTAGGCAGAGACATTGCGTTTGCCATAGAACGAGCCGCTACAGTACTCATTATCGCTTGTCCGCACGCTTTAGGATTGGCTGTTCCACTGGTAGTGGCAATTTCTACCACGCTATCCGCTCAAAACGGACTGCTTATCAGAAACAGAACCGCTTTTGAAAACGCCAGAAGAATTACGACAATTATTTTTGACAAAACGGGAACGCTAACCAAGGGAACATTCAGTGTTAAGAAGATTTATGCATTGGATAATAATTACAGTGAAAACAAAATTTTACAAATAGCCGCTGCGTTGGAGCGTAATTCTGAACACCCGATTGCCAGAGCGGTAATAGCAGATGCTGAAAGCAGGAAAGTTGAAAAACTGGAAGTTGCTAATTTCAAAGCAATAAAAGGGCAAGGTATAAAAGCGATAGTGGACAACAAAAAAATAATTATTGCCAGCCCTGGATATTTGAAAGAGCTGAAATTGTCAGTTTCGGACATATTCAATCAGGTGGAAGGCACGGTAATATTTGTAGTAGTTGAAGATAATGGCTACAAGCTAATTGGAGCGTTGAATCTTTCTGATACCATCAGGGATGAATCGTACGGCGCCATTAAACTATTAAGAGACGAAGGCATTAAAATGTGGATGCTCACTGGCGACAATGAAAGCTCGGCAAAAAGTGTGGCAGAAACACTGAAATTGGATGGCTACTTTGCTGGAGTGTTGCCGCATCAAAAACAAGAAAAAGTCAAAGAACTGCAAGATAAGGGAGAGTTTGTAGCAATGGTAGGAGATGGAATCAATGATGCTCCTGCTCTGGCTCAAGCTAATGTAGGAATTGCTATAGGAAGTGGAACGGACGTTGCTGCTGAGACAGCTGATATAATTTTGGTCAACAGCAATCCGCAAGATATTGCCTCGCTGGTTCTTTTTGGCAAGGCGACTTACAAAAAAATGGTTCAAAATTTGGCTTGGGCAACGGGATATAATGTGATTGCAATTCCTTTGGCGGCAGGAGTTTTGGCGGGCTATGGAATTTTACTTTCTCCTGCTTTGGGAGCTATCTTTATGTCATTAAGCACGGTGGTGGTGGCGATAAACGCCAAGATACTAAGAGTAAAAAAATAATAAGAATATTTGAAAGGAGGTGAGAAATATGATGGATTATAATATGATGAACGGAGCTGGCGGGAGCGGCATGATGCTTTTCGCTTGGGTTAATTATATTTTAGTAGTTGTCCTACTTGTTTTAGGCATCGTCGCTTTTTGGAAGTATATTAATAAAAATTAAATGTTACAATTAAGATATAGTGAGCTACACAGCGGGATAATCTATATTTGTAAGTTTGGTATATAAATATATTCTTTTTTATTAATAAAAATAGTTCCCGTTTGCTGGCAGGCAGGCTAATGTCCCTGACGACCCCGTGCTGGCCAAAACAAGGCTTAAACAAGTCTTGTTTTTGTATGGGGATGGTAGGAATTAGAACTGTATTGTTCTGTTACTATGATGTAATAAGTGTCTTTGGGTGTATAATTAAAATAAGCATTAACAATTTAATAATCAAAATTAAAAAACTATGAAAAAAATCGCAGTTATAACATTAGTAGTAGCTGGAGCAATTGTCTTGGGTGGTTGTAGCTTGTATGGAGGAACCTCCAGCAATACTGCCACCTCTACGCCAGCGCCAACGCAGGGAACCAATATGGTTAATATTCAAAACTTTGCTTTTAACCTTGGAACGCTGACGATCAAGAAAGGCGAAACTGTAACCTGGACTAATAATGATTCGGTTCTGCACCAAATTAAATCCGCAACATTCAATTCCAGTCAGTTGAGCAAGGGTCAGACTTTCTCATTCACTTTCGATGATGCAGGAACATTTGATTACTCGTGTGCCATCCATCCTTCCATGATGGGCAAAATAATTGTTGAATAAGGTTCATAATTGGTAGTTTAACTTAATTCTATGAAAAAAAATTATTTAACAATAGTAGCGGGCGCAGCGATAATCTCAGCAATAGGCGTCTTTATCATCGATTATTTTTCTCACTTGTTATTTTCAAATCCAATGGAGACAGGACCATATTTTGTTGCAAAAGCGGCTGTTTATTTCATATTCTCTCTTGTATTCTTATCTGTTATAAATCTGGAGAAAAATGAATTTATTAAGGTGGCGGTTGGCGGAATTATCGTCGCATCGCTTTGGGGAATGTATTATAATATTTTCCCATTGCTGTTTAATTACTATCCCTTCGGAATTTCTCTAAGCGGCTTAACTTTTTTAGGAACGGGACTTTTCGGAACTGGTCTTGCTTTCGGGATTGTTCACACTCTCGCATTTGTAGGTGGATATTATTCTTCTAAATTTATATTCAATTTTTTTGAAAATTTTAAAGTAAAGAGAGCATCATAATTTAAATCAGGAATATACACACATTCCCTTTTATTCATAAAAATATTTCCAACATCCTTGACTGTGGCGTGCGGACATAAAAAAGAGGCTCCCAAAAGCCTCTTTTAAATTATAATTTTATTGTTGTCAAAAAATACGAAGCTATTGACAAAACCAAGATTTCTGATATAATGGATTACTCAGTCGAGATGCTGTTTAAAATTTGCACAAATCTAACGTACTAGGGGGTACGAATAATGAAGAAGATATTTATATCCGTTGGCGGTGAAAAGCCGGGAAATCCCATGGAGATGGCCCTCAAGCAGGTGGCCGGTCTCACGCAACAGGTAGTTGATAACCCCGAGGAGGCCGATCTCATTGTGGTCGACTCTGCATCGAATGCTCTCAAGATGTTGAAGGAATACGATGAAGCGATCATAGCCGTAGCTTTAATAAGAGAAGCACGCTATGAAGAGCCTGGCGCTCGCTCGCTCAAAGAAGCGTATCCGAAGCAAGTCATTATTGCCCAGATGTACAAAACCGAAGATGGAACCGACGATGTTTTATTGGTTCCTTATGTTATGACATTCACAAACGAAAGGAAGGAGAAAAAATAATATGGGGAAAAGAATACTTTTAGTGGATGACACAAAAAAGCACAGAAAAGCCGGGATCGCACAGTTGACGGCCTTGGGGCACGAAGTAGTTGCTGTTTCGGGTTACGAGGACGCAGTCAATGAGTTGAGGAAGGGTGAAAAGTTTGATATAGCTCTTCTGGATCTGCTGATGCCGGCCGAAGGCATGACGCTGGGCGGCGACGGTCTCAAATATCTCGGACAGCCAATAGACATCGGTTTCTCACTTGCGATGAAGCTGGCGCTTGAAGGCATCAAGGAAATAGCTGTAGTCACAGACATGGGTCATCATTCTCATCCGGCCAGCGCTATCTTCGACTGGTTTTTAGGAAAGAAGCTGACTATTTGCGGAAGCAATGTGCGCTGTATGCATGCGCATATTATCAGAGATAACGATGATGTGAAAGACTGGGCGGCGGCGCTTGAGTCGCTGTTGGGAGGTGAAGAAGAATGAAGAAAAAGATCCTCATAGCTGTTGATGAAAGCAAGGCGGAAGGAATCACAAACTCTCTCAAAAGAGCCGCATATTTTTTAGGCAATGAGCTGGTTAATAATCCCGAAGCTGCGGATGTGATTATTGTCAGCAATCATTCTGATGCACTCAGGATGCTCAAAGAGAATGATGATGCGACCGTGGTCATTGCTGCCGAGTTCCTTGCGGAAGATAACATCGGCATCAGGACTCTCAAAGAGAGATATCCGGAGCGTATCATTATCGGACAATATCTCGAGCATTATCTCAAACCGGGAGATGTAATGCTGGTCAATTACATTAAGGATTTAGGAAAGGAGAATCTGGAAAAGGAGAAAAAGAGTTAAGGATCTACGCTTAGATCCAAAGAGATTGCAATAGGGAGTTTCTCGCGAGAGGGCTCCCGATTTTTTTTATCTATTTTTTAGATATTTTAAGCAAACAGATTTGTTTGAGCCGAACTTTTCTGATATTATAAAAAAATGATTAACACGCAGGAAAAAAATAATGGACTAGACTTGATCGCGTATTCCAATTGGGCGCTCATTAAGGATGTTGGAAGATTTGTAAAACCATACAAGGGACGCTTCATTTTTGCCAGTCTTTCCAGGTTTGTCAGTGATATTATCGGCCTATATCCTTCATACGGTTTTGCTTTGATTGTAACTTTTTTTAGTAATTATTCGCCGGGTGATTCATTGAGATATTTTTGGATCATAATTATTATTCTAACCGCCGCCTATTTTTTTAAATATATATTTAGATTTTCAGCAAAGCAGGTTGGTTATCAGGTGGCGGAAAAAGTTGCTTTAGACGCTCAAACTAAAACAATCAGCCATCTTTTTAGGCTGGATATTGCTTGGCATGAAAGAGAAAATAGCGGCAACAAGCTTAAAAGAATTCAAAAAGGGTCTGATGGCCTGAATCGCATTTTACGTATGTGGATAAGTAATTTTATTGAAATTGGGATTAATTTGGTCGGCATGATTTTTATTTTAGGCAAGTTTGATTTGAAAGTTGGAATGGTGATGGTGCTTTTTGTCCTAACTTACTTTTTTATTTCTTTTTATCTTTTAACAAAGGCGTCTGCCGTTTCACAAGAGGTAGATATTCTCGAGGAAGGAGTTTTGGGCTTAATGTTTCAGTCGTTGAATAACATCAGAAGCGTTAAGATGCTGGATATGTCAGAAAGAATATTAAAAAAGATCAAACATCAGATAGGCGGATTATTTCAAAAAATACTGAAAAGAATCACAAGGTTTCAAACTCGGGGAGGCATTCTGAATCTATGGACGACATTATTTCGAGTAGGGGCAATAATAATAATTGCATATGGCATCATTGACAGAAAATATGAAGTTGGCTTCCTAGTTCTTTTTGTCGGTTATTTTAACAGCCTGGTTGACGCAGTAGAAGAACTTTCTGAGACTACCCAGGATTTGACTGTCAGTAAATATGGAATTGCCAGAATGCAGCGGACCGTCAACGAACCGATCTTGATCGACAATGAGTCTGGCAAGGTGGATTGTCCAAAAGATTGGCGAAAAATAAAAGTTATAAATTTATCTTTTGCGTATGGAAAGCGCAAAATTCTCAAAAATATTTCCTTTGAAATAAATAGAGGGGAAAGGATTGGAATTATTGGTCTTTCTGGAGCGGGCAAATCAACGCTTATGAAATTGCTCATGAAAGAAAATGAGAATTATGAAGGCGAAATCCTGATTGATGATTTATCCATAAAAAAAATAAAGAGAAGGTCGTATTTTGAAAAGTTGGGAGTCGTTTTACAGGACACAGAAGTTTTCAACTTTTCCTTACGGGAAAACATAATCTTATCCAGTCCAAAAGATTTTGGAGAAAAAGCTCTTAATGAAGCACTTTCCATTTCTTATGTCTCAGATTTTCTATCGAGACTTCCACAGGGGGTCGAAACCTTTATCGGAGAAAAAGGCATCAGGCTTTCTGGAGGTGAAAGACAAAGACTGGGAATCGCCAGAGCAATTTATAAAAAGCCCGAAATTCTTCTGTTAGACGAGGCGACTTCACATTTGGATCTCGAATCGGAAGAAAAAATTAAAGATTCTTTGCATAAGTTTTTTCAGAAAGTTACGGCTGTGGTTATCGCGCACCGATTGACGACGATCCGCCAGATGGACAAGATTCTGGTGATTGAAAAAGGCGAAGTTGTTGAATCCGGGAGTTTCGATGAACTGTATAATGCCAAAGGCAGACTTTTTGAATTATGGGAAAAACAAAAATTCTAATTTTTTAGAATATTCGCTGACTTTTTTGCTAAAAAACGAATCTTGTGCTAGTCTTGTTTTATGAATAAACAGACAGTTGTAAAAAATAATATCTGCGCTTGCTCTTGTGAAATCATCTCGAGAGCGGTTTGTTGTTGCGGCTGATAATTATTCTGGACAACTTTCAAAAATAGCTCTCGGGATAACCGAGTTTTTTTATTCTTAAATCAAAAAATATGAAACATGAAAATATATTAAAAACAATCGGCCATACTCCGATGGTAAAAATTAACAGAATAAATTCGAACAGAAAAATAAATATCTACGCAAAAATTGAGGGTACAAATCCGGGCGGCAGCATCAAGGACCGGATCGCACTCAAGATGGTTGAGCAGGCCGAGAAAGAAGGCAAGCTCGCAAAAGACAAAACGATTATTGAAGCGACTTCTGGCAATACCGGCATTGCTCTGGCTATGATCGGAGCCGTCAAAGGTTATGCTGTCGAAATTGTTATGAGTAAAGCGGTCTCCGCAGAGCGGATAAAAATGATCAAAGCTTTTGGCGCCAGGGTGATTTTGACTGACGCGAAACTGGGGACCGATGGCGCGATCAAAAAAGCGCATGAGCTGGCCGAAAAAAATCCGCAAAAATATTTCATGCCCGACCAATTTTCCAACAAGTACAATAAAATCGCCCATTACGAAACGACAGCCAAAGAAATTTGGAAAGACACGCACGGCAAGATTGATTATTTTGTCGCGGCTATTGGCACCTCCGGAACATTGATGGGGGTCGGAGCATATCTCAAAAAATATAATCCGAAGATAAAAATAATCTCAGCCGAACCGGTGAAAGGTCACTACATCCAAGGTTTGAAAAATATGGAAGAAGCCATTGTGCCGGCAATTTATAAAAAAGAATTGTTGGATGGCGTAATCATGATTGAAACCGAAGAGGCATTTGAGATGGCCAGAAAAATTGCAAAATTCGAAGGAATCTTTGTCGGGATGTCGAGCGGTGCGGCCATGTTGGCGTCTTTCAAAATCGCCAAGAAAATCAAAAAAGGCAATATCGTCACGATTTTTCCCGATCGCGGCGAAAAATATTTGAGCACGGGCTTGTTTGGATAAAGATTTATTTTTTCTTGTAAAAAAGTAAATTTTACGCTAGATTTATCTTATGAATAAAATATTTCCCCAAAAATTGAAAAAGGGTGACACGGTGCAAGTTGTTGCGCCGGCTTGCTCGCTGGGAATCATCTCAAAAGAAAACCGAGAAATTTCCAATCAGCGCTTTGAGGAAATGGGACTCAAAGTAATTTTTGGCAAGCATGTTGAGGAGATGGACGAGTTTCGCTCTTCTAGCATCGAATCACGCATCAAAGATTTGCATGATGCTTTTAGCAATCAGGAAGCGAAAGCCATCTTTTCCGTGATTGGGGGTTTTAACAGCAATCAGCTTTTAAAATATATCGATTGGGATCTGATCGGAAATAATCCTAAAATTTTTTGTGGCTATTCGGATATCACGGTTCTCAACAACGCAATTTTTGCCAAAACGGGATTGGTGAATTATTCCGGGCCGGCTTATGCAACTTTTGGACAAAAACTGGGTTTCGAATATTCTCTGGATTATTTTCAAAAATGTGTATTTGATGATAAGGATTTTGAAATTATTCCTTCCAAAAAATGGAGCGACGACGCGTGGTATCTGGATCAAGGGAAGAGAATATTTTTAGAAAATGAAGGTCCATTGGTCATCAACGAGGGAGAGGCGGAGGGAACAATTATTGGAGGAAATCTTTGCACACTTAATTTGATTCAAGGGACGGAATATTTTCCCGATCTGTCAGGCTCGATTTTGTTTTTAGAAGACGATGATTTAGGTGGAAAACTAACGGACGTGGAGTTTGACAGAAACCTACAATCACTTATCCAACAACCCGGCTTCGCGGGTGTTAGGGGGATAGTTATGGGGCGTTTCCAAAAAAGCTCTGAAGTGAAAAATGAAAAATTGATAAAAATAATCAAAACTAAAAAAGAACTAGGCGGCATTCCAGTCGTTGCTAACGTAGATTTTGGACACACGCAATCGATGATAACTTTCCCGATCGGGGGAGAAGTGAAAATAATGGCAAAAAAAGACGGGGCTAAAATTGAGATATGGAGACACTAAAAAAGCGTAGAATTTCTTGACGAATAAAAACAACCGGATGGAATTTTGCCAGTTTCCGTTTTTTGTTTCAATGTCTACATGATACGTTTTGCTTTTTTGATTAATTTTAGTATAGTTTATTTATGCTAATTTTTCGGTAAGACTGCATAATTGAAAGCGACTAAGAGTTAATTGGGTTTAAATTATGGCGCAATGAAAAATGTTGAAAATAATGATTATCGAGTGAAGATGTCGAGGCATTTGAAGCAAAAAAAACGAAAAAAGATCATTCTTTCAAAGAGATACTTGAAGGCCAGGTGGAAGCATTTTCTTAGTCAGGATGTGGACGGAATCTTATTGATAGAGGGAGTAGGGGTAATCGATCTGCAAAAAAAATATGGCACCCCACTGTTTATTTTGATTGAAGAAGAAATACGCGCAAAGGTGCGTGAATTTATTCACGCATTCGATTATGTTCCATTTAAGATGCGATATGCATCAAAATGCAATTCAAATTTAGAGGTTCTTAGAATTATTAGGGAAGAAGGAGCTGAATTAGACGCGAGTAGCATCGGAGAAATCATTCTTGGCTTACTAGCTGATTTTTTACCCGAGCAAATAAACTTTACTAATTTGTATAAAACTGAGCAGGATATTATGTTTGCTGCCTCTGTTGGGGTACACTCGATAACTCTGGATTCTCTGGAAGAGCTAGATATGGCCGTTACTATCTCTGAAAAATTCAAAAAAAGTATCCCAATAATGGTGCGGGTTAATCCAATGATTCACGAGGGTAAGTATAATACGCAACATCAACAATACGGCATACCACACGCATATATACGGGGGGGCGTTGATAAAAATAAAAGAGGCAAAATATTTAAAATTAAGAGGATTCCATTTTCATGGATCATATGCATACAATCATAGAGGGTATTTTTTGGCAGCGAAGAAAATAACATCCTTGGCGAAATTAGCCGAAAAATATGGACTAAAAATAGACAGCATCGACTTGGGTGGTGGGTTTCCGATTGAGTCTCCAAAGGCTATGCGACCGGGGAAATATTTTACTTTTAAAGAGTTTGCGGAAAAGTTTGTACCTTTTTTTAAAAAATTATGCAAAAAACAAAATCTAGGAAATATTACATTAATATTTGAACCCGGTAAGTCGATTGTGGCTAACTCTGGCATTGGGTTAATACAGGTGGTTAGCCGAAAGAAATTAAATTCAAAAGAGATGCTAGTTACCAATTCGTCTTGTTATTCTATGTTACCTGACATATTAGTTTCCAAATGTGTTTATGATGTGCTGCCAGCAAGCAAGATGAAGGCTCCAAGAACGCACGAGTATGATATTGCTGGGTGTACTTGTGATTGCATTGATATTATTAAGAAAAAAGAATTAATGCCTAAGCTGGAAGGTAACGATTTGTTGGCTGTAATGGATTGTGGCGCGTATAGCTCAGTGTTGAGTTCAAATTTTAATAGTCTCAAGAGAGCACCAGTTATTATGGTAAGTAGGGATGGCAAAAGTCGACTAGTTCGTCGAGGAGATAGATTCTCCGAGATGTTTGGTCCAGAGTTGGATGTGCTCAAAGTAGCTGATCCGAAAGAGCTTAAAAAATTTTATAATTTAGCGAGATTAAACATAAATAAAGTTTGGGGAGGGCAAGATAAGAAGCATTGAATTTTCAAGGCATTGATTGGATTATAATTTACTAAAAAGTTACATAAAAAAGCATGCGTTTGACAGTTTTCCATGTATATAATAAAATTAATTTATGAATAAATCACAGATAAACTCACTGCGACGTCGTAGAAACCCGGAGGCTATGCTCAGAGTTGTTTGTTAGTGTTTAAAATAAGCGAAATTATTTAAAATATTGTCAAACGGCTCCGGTCGTTTGTTTTTGATTAAGAGGTTGACTTTTTTCAAAAATAGGGTTAGTCTTTATTGATGTCGCATTCGCGGCAGAAGTAAATAAATGTCCCTTGACAATATAAAGAAAGAGAGGAAAAAATATGACTATCAATAGTATTAAACTGCATATCTTAGGCATAACTCAAGAGGTTATCCAAAGGGTATTAGGAAAGCAAATCAACAATCTGTCAATCAGCTACCCTCCGGATGTTAAATTTGGAGATTTCTCGATTGAGTTTTTTTCGGTCGTGAAAGAGGAGGTTAAAAGTCTTTTGGGAGGCATTTCCAAGGAAGAAATGGGAAAAGAGGAAAAAGAAGCCTACAAAAAGGGCATGGCGAAAGGGATTCAAGACGCTATTGCAAAAATAGCTAAATCTGTTGCCGAAATTCCTGCGGACGATGTTATCGAAAAAGTGAGCATCGTTGGTCCATATGTGAATTTCAAAGTTAGAAACTCTGCCTATTTCGGATCAATTTTCTCGGAAGTTATTGAAAAAGGAGGATTATTCGGAACTTCAAATGTTGGATCAGGACAGAAAGTGATGGTTGAATATCTTTCACCAAACACCAACAAACCTCTTCACCTTGGACATTTGCGGAACGGATCGACTGGTATGTCAATTTCAAATATCCTCGCATTCTGCGGGTATGACGTTGTGAAGAGCAATCTTGTGAATGATCGCGGTGTGCATATTTGCAAATCAATGCTGGCTTGGCAGAGGTGGGGCAACGGAGAAACGCCCCAATCAGCGGGATTGAAAGGTGACCACTTTGTTGGTAAATGGTATGTGCGTTACAGTCAGGAAGAAGAAAAAGATCCTTTACTCGCTGAAGAAGTCCAAGTGATGCTCAAGAAGTGGGAAGAGGGAGACCCGGAAACGATTGAGCTTTGGGAAAAAATGAATGGCTGGGTTTATGAGGGCTTTGCCGAAACCTACCGTGACTTCGGGTTGGAATTCGATACGTTTTATTACGAATCGCAAACCTATATGTTAGGCAAAGACATCATTGAAGAGGGTCTCGCAAAAGGAGTTTTCAAACGGGATGAAAAGAATATAGTTACCTTCTTCTTACCAGAAGAATTTGGAAAAGACAAAGAAGGTAACGATAAAAGGGTGACAGTTCTGCGTTCTGATGGCACCAGTGTGTATATCACCCAGGATCTGGGAACTGCCCTTAAAAAAGTGGAGGATCACAAGTTGGACCGTTCGATCTATGTCGTCGGTTCGGAGCAAGTTCACCATTTCAAGTGTCTGTTTATGATTCTCAAGGCCCTCGGTTATGAGTGGGCAGAAAATTGCTTCCATCTTTCGTACGGGATGGTTTATCTGCCCGAAGGCAAGATGAAGTCTCGGGAAGGAAAAGTAGTGGATGCTGACAATCTCATCAAGGATGTTGAGAAAATAGTATCTGGTGAAATCGAAAAAAGAAATCTGGATATTTCTACGGACGAACTTGAAAGGAGGGCGCATATTATCGCAATAGGTGCGATAAAATTTCATTTGCTGCGGGTAACCCCTGGCCAGGATATTCATTTTGATCCTAAGGAGTCAGTTTCTCTGGATGGGTTTACTGCCTCTTATTGCCAATATGCCTATGTGAGGGCAGCGGCTATTTTGAGGGCAGTGAAAGATTCCACAGATGAAATCGATGATATTGACTTCTCAGTGTTGGGTGAGCGGGAAGAAATTATTCTTGCTCAGAAGATAATGCAATTTCCCGAGATGATCGAATTAGCTGCAAGGGAATTAAATCCATCGCGTATTGCCAGCCATGTTTTTGAAATCGCTCAGGCCTTCAGTCAGTTCTATAACAAACATTCTGTGCTTAAGATCGAAAATGAACTGACAAAAAAGGCTCGGCTCGCGCTCGTCAGGGCGACGTCCATTGCGATTAGCAACGGCTTGCATCTACTCGGGATTGAAACTGTGGAAGAAATGTAAAACATTAGCCGATTTGTTTAGTCAGAAAACGGATTTCTAGTAAAAAGCCCTGCTTTTTATAAGCAGGGCTTTCCCAAATTTATGCGAATTTCAACTTGTTATGCCTGTAACAATATTGACAAAAAATTAATCCTTGTTATACTTGGAAAAACAATAAACATGCAACACACAGCTCCAATAGTAGGCCACAGTAGAGTTTCAGATAAAATTCAAGGTTGTTTGTTGGTGTTTAGTTTAAATTAATTGAATACTGACAAGCGACCGTAAGAGTCGCTTTATTTTTTTGTTTATTGCAATATTGACAATTAATAAGAGGAGGGTGAAAAGTTGAAAAAATGGGAAATCCTATCAATGATGTTACAAGGAGAGGAATCGATAATGGGCTATCGGAATTCTTCGGATAGACTCAAAACCCAGTATGAGAATGATTTAGCAGCTATAATTGAGGATGCAAGGGGAAATATTATAGCCTTTTCAACTCTTTGGGAAACTGAAAGTCCTGATTGGTTGGAATTAGGATCAATATGGACTCATCCCGATTATAGAGGGCGAGGCTTGGCATCACGTGTGTTTGAGGCTTGTGTTAGAAAATACAAGCAAAAAAATCTTAAAGTCTTTACGATAACACACAATTCAAGAATTGTTCATCTTCTTAAAAAATATGGATGGCAAGAACGAGGTACTTTGACCTGGGATAAAGTTCCCTTTAGTGTTACTTGCGGTCCATGTGATCGCATCCATGAAAATTTCAAAGGAACTTGCGTCTTTAAGGCCGTAACTTCAGAGTGCAGGTTGTTTCATGATTAGGATTGAGGGCGATCATCAATTAATTGATAATCGCCCTTTGTATTTTTACATTAATAATTTTTTAATAAAATTTAAAAAAAATGAAATATTCAAAAAAAAGACATCTATTGCAACAACTCCCCACAGGAGAGGAGCACTTGATTTTTTCATACCACTTTAAGGGGAGTAAAAAGGGTCCGAAAATTTATTTACAGGCCAATCTTCATGGACCAGAAATTTTCGGGACATTTTTGTTGGGTAATTTAATCAATTACTTGGAGAATAAAAAAGATTTTCCCGGTGAGGTTATAGTAGTTCCCTGCGCTAATCCGATAGCAGTTAACTCTGTAGCTTACAATTCTATTATTGGAAGATATAATTTGCAATCAGGAAAAAATTGGAATAGAAATTTTGATGTTGATGCCGAATTTAAAGATCATGGAGAGGAAAAAAAATACTATGTCAAGCAATTGAAAGAGAGCAGTCTTCCGATTGAAAAAAGGATTTCAGCTATATTGAAACTAATAAGTTCCAATGCTGGTTATATTATAGACATACATACATCGGGATCGGAGAGCATAGTGCATTTGTTTACATTTGCCGAATCAAATGAAGTATTTCTTCCGCTTAAGGCCCAAGTGCATATTAACCTTAATTATGATGGTGCCGTAGGCGCCTTTGATGAATCTAAGGTCGTACCGTTTGTCAATTCATTGTCTAAGTCTGAACTGCCGCATGTTTGTACATGGGAAGCATCTCGTCATGGACACATGAACCAAGAACAAATCGGGAAAAAAACTAAAGAACTTATTAGGTTTTTAGAATCAGTTTGGGTGAAAAATAAAGTAAAGCGTAAAGTTTTACCGAAAATATTTTCAATCGACAATTCTGATTATCTAGTTTCTCCCGCCAGCGGTTATTACTGCTGGAGAAAAAATGCCGGCACAATCATCAATAAAGGAGAAGTTTTCGCTGAAGTTTATCAACCATCATCAAATAAAAGAATAGAACTCAGGGCTGATTTTAAATTTATTTTAATTGCTAAATATGGAATCGGAGCTATTGGAAGAGGTGAACAGATCGGCTGGATGGCTCGATATTAGTTGTCTCTTGATATGTAGCAAGGCTAACTCAAAGCAAAAATGGTTTTCCGGTCGCGCGGAGGCGGAATGCATCAAGACGGAGAATGGGTGGACATCCAGTCGCTAATAAAATTTCAGGCCATAATCCTCAATTTTTTGAGAGAAGCGTAGTGTTTTTTAAAGGGATGATCAATTGGCCATCCTTTTTGCTAACTAAATTTCTTTGTGCTATTATTTGGCTAGTTTTAAATAAGGGCATTTTATTTCTAATTTTAACACTATGCAAAAAGAATCAATTTATAAAAAAGTAGCTTCTCATGAAGCAAAAAAGGGAGAATTTAGTAAATGTCTTCTGCTCTACTCAGGCGGCTTGGACACATCTGTAATGCTGAAATGGATTCAGGAAAATTATGAGTGCGAGGTTGTTGCTCTAACGATAGACATTGGCCAAACAGCCGATGATCTCGAATCTATAAAGCAGAAAGGATTAAATTTGGGAGCAAAAGATGTAATTATTTATGATGCAAAAGATGAGTTTGCTGATGTTCTTCTTGTTGAGGCAATCAAGGCAAACTCTGATTATCAAGGAGGCTATGCCTTAAGCACACCGCTTGGAAGGGTTATTATTTCTAAAATTGCGATAGAAGTTGCTAAGCAATATGGTTGTGAGGTTATCGCTCATGGCTGTACCGGCAAAGGAAATGATCAGGTGAGATTTGAGGGATATCTAACAACGCTGAATCCCAAAATAAAAACTATCGCACCGGTCAGGGAGTGGTCAATGGGAAGACAAGAAGAAATTGAATATGCGGAAAAACACGGGATTCCAGTAAAGCAACAGAAGGATAAACCATATTCTTACGATGAAAACATGTGGGGAAATACTGGAGAAGGAGGGGAAATAGAAGATCCAAAACTTATTCCACCACTAAAAAATATTTTACAATGGTGTAAAACTCCCGAGGAATCTCCTGATAAAGAAGAAATTATGGAAATTGAATTTTATCAAGGTGTGCCAATTTCATTGAGCGGCCAAAAAATGAAACTGAGCGAGTTAATCATGCAGTGCAATAAAATTGGGGGCTCGCATGGCGTTGGCGTTTTTCATCTTATTGAAGATAGGATTGTTGGCTTAAAAGTAAGAGGAATTTACGAGAATCCGGGAGCGAGTATTCTGATTGCTGCTCATAAAAAGCTGGAACAATTAGTATCCACCAGAGAAGAGAACGAACTCAAGTCATTTATAGACAATAAATGGGCGTACTTAACATATGGTGCGAAATGGTATGATCCAGCCATGTATCATATCCGTGCCTATATCGGCAGTCAAAATAAAAAGGTTACTGGGAAAGTGAAAGTGAAGCTTTTCAAGGGTAACATAACCGTGGTTGCGCTGGAATCACCCTATTCACTATTTAATGCTGATCTCGCAACATTTGAAAAAAATGCAACATTCAATCAAAACGCATCTGCCGGATTTATAGAGATATATAATCTTGCTCAAAAAACAGCATTTAATGTGTACAGTTTTGAGGATGATTTGTTAAAAAAATAACTTAATGAAAATAAAAAAAGCTAATAAAAAAATTTGGCAATTTTCAGGCGCCTCATTGCTGCATCCATTAGTGGAGAAATTTACGGTAGGGGATGATTATTTGTTTGACCAAAAACTCATTCCGTATGACATTCAAGCAAGCTTAGCCCATACTGAAATGTTGAAAAAAATTAAAATTATTACAAATACTGAATTCGGTACTCTTAAAAAGGGACTGCAGGAGATCTTAACGCAATGGGAGAAAGGAAAATTTGTTATACGACAAAACCAAGAAGACGGGCATACTGCAATCGAACAATTTTTAACTGATAAGTATGGAGAAGTTGGAAAAAAAATACATACCGGAAGAAGCAGAAATGACCAATCGCTTGTTATGTTGAGGCTGTATATGAAGAATCAGCTGCTTCTTATTGAAAAAATTGTTACTAAAATTGAGAAATCATTAGACAAAAAAATTAGGAAAACAAAAGATATTCCAATGCCTGGATACACGCATATGCAAAAAGCAATGCCAACAACAGTTGGAGTATGGCTAGATTCTTACTTATCCGCGATTGATGACTGTTTGTTTTTAATAAAAGCTATTAAAAAGATGATCGACCAAAATCCCCTAGGTTCTGCTTCTGGATTTGGAATTATTAATTTTCCACTAGATAGAGATTTGACTACTAAAATTTTGAAATTTGCAAAAACACAAAAAAACCCGATGTATTGCGGATTTTCCAGAGGATACTTTGAAAATATCGTTCTGCAAACATTGTCGAATATTATGATAATCTTTGGGAGATTTGCAAATGATATGGTGATGTTTACAACCCAAGAATTTAATTTTTTCTCATTACCAGACAATTTTACAACAGGATCTTCTATTATGCCTCAAAAAAGAAATTACGATGTTTTTGAAATAATGAGAGGAAATACAAAAGTCTTTTGTTCTTTTCAGAATCAAATTCAAAATATCATATCTTCACTCGGAAGTGGTTATAATAGAGATTTGCAATTGACCAAAAAACCTTTTGTTCTAGCAACCAGCTTATGCGTGTCTACCTGTGAATTAATGCTAGAAATAATAAGTAATTTTAAAATTCATAAAAAATCCCTAAATAAAGCAATGACAAAAGATCTTTTTATTACAAATGAAGTTTATGAATTGGTCAAGGATGGTAAAAATTTTAGAGATGCCTATTTGGAAATTAAGGAAAAATGGAATAAAAAATAAGCGGTTTTAGCGCACTTCGAAAACGACTTTTTTGACTAACATTTTTTCATGTAAGTCTTTTTTTTTGGGCGTTAATTATTTGACACAAGACAGTCCCAGTGCTAATTTTCTTGGAGGGAGGGCAGGCCTTTAACAACAAAATGAAATGGAGGTTAAGTCAATGGAGCTTAAAGATTTAGCAGCAGAATTGGTTAGTATTGACACAGAAAGTAAGAAGTCCACGGTCAAGATGGCAGATTTCATCTGTGGTTATCTGGAGAGACGCGGTTTTGTTATCGAGAGATATCCATATTGGGACAAAATTAACAAAGTCGAAAAGGTGAATGTCATTGCGCGGAAGGGAGGACAGGAATCCAAACTGGTTTATTCCGGGCATATGGATACGGTTCCGTCCGGACCAGGATGGAAAACTCCCTCACTCACTCTCGTTGAAAAAAATGATAAAAAAGCTGGTGAAATATTTCAAGGCTTAGGTATCGCTGATATGAAATTCTTTCTCGCTGTTGCCATGAAAGCTGGCGAGGCCATTTCAACGGCAGAACTAAAGCACCCATTCGCTTTATGTTTCACGAGTGATGAGGAAGTTGGCTGTATTGGAGCAAGAAAACTTCGTGATGCTGTAAAACAACAAGGAAGAACAATCGGAGAATATATTGTTGTGGGCGAGCCGACAGAGTTTAAACCCGTGTATAGTCATAAGGGCTATATATCTCTCGAAGTTGTTATCGGTGTATTTGAGAAGGAGGGCAGGACAACTGGAGACAAAAGTAACCCATGCCATAGTTCTGATCCTAGCACAACGACAAATGCTGTCGAAAAGGCTCTATGTCCAGTAATCGATGAGCTTTGTAAATTCAGAGAAAATTTGGAAAATGTTCCTGATCCTCGCTTTAAACCGCCTTTTGCGACTATGAATATTGGAGGAGACATTCATATAGGGAGAATAATCAAAAAGAAGAAAGAAAAGAAAGATTCTGCCGATGAAGATGATTATGAGTATATCCTGGATAAGGTCGCAAAGAATATTATTCCTCGGGGTTTCAGGGTTTATAGCGATATTAGACCACTACCAGGGCAGGTTCCAAATGATCTCGTAGAAATATTGGAATCAAACATCAAAGAAAGGATTAATGGCATAAAAACTGCGGTTTCTAACGAGGAGTTCTATATTAAGGTTGGATGCCCGACGGGTATATCCGTCTCTCATCCAATGGAGACTTCAAAAGATTCTTTGTTACTCAAGTCCATCGAAGAGATTAGCGGCTTTCAGGCCGGTACGGCTGCCTATAACACGGAAGGAGGCATATTTAACCGAGCCGGAAGCGAATCAATTATTTGGGGACCCACTAATATTCTTCAGGCGCATAAGGATAATGAATATGTCCTTGCCGAGTTGTTCAAAGAAGAAACTGTGGAAAAATACATACAACTCATAAGGCGTATGTGTACCTAAGGAGGTGTCAAAAATGGAAATCGTCAGAACAGTAAAGGAAATCCTTGATTATGTCAGACAGTTCCGAGGAAAAATTATTGTTGTCAAAGTAAACAAGGATGTCTTGGCAGACAAGAAAAAACTCAACAATGTTATTCGGGACATGATTCTGTTGAAAAGCGCCGGGATTAAGATTGTCGCGACTCACTCGGAAGCTCGATTTACGCGTGACCAATGGCTCAGTCTCGAGCCCGTGTTTCTGGGTATTTCCACAATTTCGGGCATTACCGGCCAAATGGCAAAGGGAGCGACTCCGGTTGTTTATTTTGAAGAAACTCCGAAACTTTCGAGTGAAAAGGCAATTGTCAGTCTGGCCATAAAATTAGGCGCGGTAAAAATTGTCTATGTCACAAATTTCGATGGTATATTTGAGTCAGGGAAAAGATTGATTCATGAGATGGATGTTGAGCAGGCCAGAGAGCTTCTGAAAAAGTCTGGAGCTGTCACAGGGGAAGCAAGAAAACGTGTTGAGGTTGCGCTGATAGCCTGCGGACAAGGAATCCCGCGCATTCATATTATCGGGGCCAGAGAGGGAAGCTTGCTGAAAGAGATTCTGACCTGTCATGGAACAGGCACAATGATTTATAAAAGCATGTATCAGGAAATCGAACCGGCCAAGAAAAGTGAGGTAGCTGAAATATTCGGGATAATCAAGGAAGCGATCAAGCAAACATCGATTACCTTCGAACGTATCAAGAAAAAAATCGATAACTTCTGGGTCTTTGTGGTGGATGAGCAAGTCCATGGATGTATGTTGATCGAAAATGACACCGTTAGCAAAATATGTGAAATATCCTATCTAAGTGCTTCAGAAATGTATAAAGATTCGCAGGTTTTCAAACGGCTCATTCTGTCTGCGCTCGAAAAGGTTCCGACTGATTTCAAATGCGTGTTTTTGTCTGTCGAAAAGAACACAAACTTGCTGGGCATTTACCCGTGGTTTAAGGAGCTTGGTTTTGCTAAAAGATTACCGGCGCAATGCGGGATAGCGGGAGAAAATCATTTTGAAGCATGGATAAGGATAACTGAATGAAAATAAAAGCAGGATCATTTTGAAGCCGGAATTTGGTGTCTACCAAATTCCGGCATTTTTTATCAAAAAGTGCCAAAGAAGGATTTATAGAAACAAAAAATTGAATTATTTTAAATAATTTAATTGTATCTTGATTAGATAAAAAGAATAGTGTATAATCTAATGACGATTTTAAAAGGTATGCATATGAAAAATGAAATATCTGACAAAAACATTAAAATAGTTTCCGCAAAGCGTAAAGATTGTACGCATATTAGTCGGTTTATAAACGATAAATCGATGGGCGGAATTCTTCTGAAAAGAAGTCCTAAGCAGATTCTGGAAATGTGGAAAAATTTTTCGCTTGCCATGGACGGAGAAAAAATTATCGGGATAGTCGGTTTTAAAGTCCGGCTCGACGATCAACCGGAAATAATTTCTTTGGCGGTCAGCGATGTTTATCGCGGAATGGGAATCGGCACTAAATTGGTTGAACACAGCTTGGGAAAAATAAAGGAGCGTGGTTTTAAAATAGTCTTTGCGCTAACAACAGCGACACGGCTGTTTGAAAAACTGGGCTTTAAAAAAGTTTCTATAAAAAAATTTCCCCTTAAAGCTTGGGAAGATTGCAGATATTGTCCGCGCAATCTTGGCGGACCGGACAACCCGCTGTGTGATGAAGTCGCATTGAGCAAAAGATTGTAACAGTTTTTTGCCAAAAAATTTCCTCTTTATTTTTAAATAGGCATCATGAATATTAGGTTTTAAATTTTTTACCAACACAATGAAATCACAAATTTACAATCAAGCCAGATATTATGAAATTGCTTTTAGTTTTGTGAATCCAAAAACCAAACTGCCTTAAATGGCAAATTTGAGTTTATCGGTTTTTTTGAAAGAGAAAGGGTCAGATTGCTTGATAAAATATCTTCTGATAACATCGCATTGCTCAGGAGAAAATAATAGTTTGAAAAATATCTTAATAAAACGCAAAAAATCTGGCCCCAATCCGGTTTTTTTGTTTGGGGAATTGGCCTAAATGAGCTATATTTCATCATTGACAAAAAGGCGTTTTGGGTGTATAATTGTTAATTCTGGTGATGGTAAGGTTTTTGACAAATAATCCCGCTTTCGCGGGAAAAAATATGGAGGAGGAAAGATGAAAAAGATGTCAGTCGCGACAATTGTTTTTTTGCTCGTAAATATTCCGATTTTTGCGTTTGCAAAAGGCGGAAGAAGTTTTCTTAGTATGTTGAGAAAGCAATCCTATGACGAAGGATATGTCGTAGGCTATACAGCCGGATATGCTTCTATATCAATTCACACTTTCATTTGGGTGGCAGTTGGAGTGGTAATAGGAGCGGCAATAGGATTTCTCATTGCTAAAAAATATACTTACGGCAAAGGAGGCAAGTCATGAAGGCAAACAAGAAATGCGGGTTGGCGCTTACGGTTGCTTTTATTGTTTTATTCTGTATGACTGGAGGAGCGTACGCGGCGGATTTTGATGGAGTGTTGAGCACTTCCATAAAAAATCTGCCAGGTAATGCGGATGTAGCGGGAATGGGCGGAGCTGATGTTGGAGCTCCGGTAGATTTTACTTCCCCGGATCCTTCGACTTTGGGCGCGGGCGAAGAAACAGCGTTTGGTTTCAGCGGAACATGTGGTTATATAACCGGCATGAACGGAAGATTCTGTGGCGGTTCAGTGGCAGCAAGATTGCCACTGGGAACACTGCAGGTTTCTTATTCCGGTGGGAATTCCGATTCGGTTTTCCTGCCGAAAGAGGGAGTTGATTTCAAGATCAACCGCTCGAACTCCGCGACGATTCAATATGGAGTAAAAGTGGCCGAAAAAGTTTTTGGTTCGGAAGATAAGGTGTACGCCGGTGTCGGTGTCACGCCCTTCTCTGAAACAAGGACTACAATATTAATGGGCGGAACCAAACTGCTAAAAACCGACTCCAGCGAATATGCATTTAGTTTCGGGACTCATTACGAGAATAAGAATTTTAATGCCGGTGCATTCTACGAATATTCTCATAGTTCTGATACTACAAAAGATCTCATTGCTGACGAAAAGGTAAATGAGAAATCAGAAAGCCATCTGTTCCGTACCGGTGCAAGCTACAAAATTGTCGAGGGTCTGATGGTCATTGCAAACTACCAATATGCAAATGTCGGTGGTTATGTGACCAACAGAATTTTCGGCGGTGCTGAAGTTTGCCCGATTGAATCTGTGTGTGGCTATGCCGGCCACAACGGCAGTGGATTCACAGGAGGCATCGGCATTTACCCATCAGACAGCTGGGGTATGAATCTAGCCTATGTCGACAATCTCGACAAAAAGCTGGAAGCCCAAATCGGCAAAAAACCATCGGTTATCATGTTTTCCCTTTATTATCTATTTCAGGATAAAAAGGGGAAATAAATAGATCAAAGCAAGTCCTTGCGGGAACAATCGCAAGGGCTTGATTTTTTTTCAGAAGTGTGCTAAGCTATTTTGAAAACAAAAAACTTAATGCCCACGGGGCGGGAGGTGAGTTCGTTGAAAAAATCGATTGATTTTACAAGAATGACCAAAGTTTTTATCGGCCAAAATGCTGTTTCAGCCTTTTTTTTCTGGCTTGTTAGGATCTTCATACGTCCAAAAATTTATGGACTGGAAAAGCTTAGAGGCCTGCTTAAATTACACAAATCATCAGGGCTAGGCATCGTCTTTGTCAGCAACCATATCAATAAGTCAGATCCCTTGCTGATTCTTCACTCCATGCCGTTATCGCTAAAGGTTGGGTTAGGCGCGATAACCTTTTTGGGCAAGGAAGGACTTTTCAACAAGCCGTGGAAGGACAGGTTGATGAGATCGCTGGGAGTCGTTCCAGTTAGGGACAATTCCTTGCTCGGGTTGAGAGGTATTTTAAAACTGATAGAAAAAGGAGAAAAAATATTTTACTTTCCCGAGGGTACTGTCTCAAAGGACGGCAATCTTGGTGAAGATTCTGGGTCTGCTAACTTCTATGCCAAGCACGCTAAGTTTATTCTTCAGCCTGTGAGGGTGAGCGGTATGCGAGGCTGGAAAAAGGATTGGAAAAACATTTTTTGCTTTAGACGAAAGTATACGATATGTTTTCTGGAACCTCTTATTGTGGAAAGGGGAACACAGATCAACGCTCTCGCGGAGACTCAAAAAGGGACACAAAACTATGTGTCAGATGCTAAGGTCAAGGGAGATTAGAACCGGAGATGATTAAAGGGTTTGCGCCTGATAATCAGCTCCGGTTTTTTGTTTTCCCTGTTTTCGTGCTAGAATATTTAAATCAACGAGAAACACAATAAATTGCTTTTATTTATGGCGGAGAAAACAGCAAAAATTAACAGGAAAAATAGTAATCCAAATGGCATTCATTACCTCATTGAATTTTTTGGGTGTGAGGCGGAGCAAATAGACTCCGTCGATTTTTGGAAAAAAATTCTTCCCGAAGCAGTCAAGGGAACAACGATGGGAGTGCTGCATAGTTATTTCCATAAATTTAATCCGAAAGGAGTTACAGGCTTTCTTCTCTTATCATCGTCCCATATTTCGGTGCATACTTGGCCAGAAAATGGATATGTAGCTTGTGATATTTTTACTTGCTCCAGCAAAAAAGAAACTGATTTGGTTCTCGCGAGACTAACTGAAGGCGTGATCCATGATCATGCAAACATAGAAAAAGTTAATCGCGGATACCAATTCTTAAATCTGCCGATTTTTTGCAACGGGGATATGATGAAGATTGAGATAAATAAAGTTTTACATGAAGTTCAATCTGATTTTCAAAAAATAGTCATTGCTGACACAAAGGAATATGGAAAATGCTTGATTATCGATGACGTGATGCAAACTGCTGAAACTGATCATGAAATCTATGATAGTGAAATGCTTAGGCAAATGAAAAAAACCGATAAAAACATCTTGATTCTAGGTGGTGGAGATGGCTATGTTGCACAAATAGCTTTGCGAAACAATCCGAAGCTCAATATTGATATAATAGATTTAGATATTGAAGTGGTGAAGAGTGCTCAAAAATTTTTGAACCAGGTTGTTTTTGATGACAAAAAAGTTAATTTGTCCATCGGAGATGCGTTACATTTTTTGAAAGTCGGAGATAAGTTATATGATGGAATCGCGTGTGATCTGACGGATACGCCCATTGGTACTAAAAAAGAAGCAATTGAGTTCAAAAAGTTTTTCGAAAAGATCCTTGCGCTTTCAAAAAATAGATTGAGAAATGGAGGATGGGTGAGCGTCCAAAGTGGAGCTTCTTGCACAGCGGAAGGCTTCATTGATGAAGCGGCTATTATTGAAAAAATACTTCAGGTAAATTTTACAGACATAACTCGCAGTGATGTTTTTATACCGAGTTATGGTGAATCTTGTGCTTTTTTGTTCGGTAAAAAGGCGTAAATTTTGACATTTTGCTTTATTTAAGCTAAAAAACAGTAACGCTCCTTGACGGAGCGTCTTTTTAGGTGTATAATAGACAATCAGGATAGTTTTTAACTATTTTGAGACAGTAACTTAAAAATTTTACCCGAGAGGTGTGTATCATGAACGCTATTTTTAGGCGCATCGTTGACACCTTTTTCGGTGTCGAAGAATATCAGGAATTAAAGAAAAAAGGAATCATTACAGGATTTTCATTTTCAGCTCTTTTCGGGGCTGAGTGGGGACTGGTCGTTTTGGCGCAAGCACTGGTGACATTTCTTGTGAAGATCCACTGGTCGGAGATGCAAATATTCCTGCTGTTGTGGATTGGCAATATGGTTGTTTCATCCATCATCATCATTGTAAATAGCAAGGTTGATGGTGATCCGACACTTATGGAGGGTTCCCGCCGGCTTGTCGATTTGGCTTTCAAAAAGTCAATAATTGGCGGTTGCATAATGGAGCTTCTCTATTTCATCGGACTCGTTGTTTGGGCGGAAACATCCTCGTTCTATATTTTTTTTAGAAAGAGGCTTGGACCGTTTCCAATGCGCGTAATTACTTTTGTTGCAGTTTCAGCTGTCAAGATGTATATCTGGACGAAGGTGTATATGTTTGGTGTTAGCGTGATTGACGTAATTTGGAATTTACTAAAATAAGGAGAGGAGGTGAATTGAAATGAAGCCAGAATTTAAGTTCTTGCATCCAAATGATTTCACGCAGGAAATTAAAGACCAGATTATTGATCTCGGAAAAAGAAGCGGCGTATGGCAGGAATCGGATATCGAATATTACAAAAAGCAATTTCCAAATCCGAGAAATATCAACATTGTGTATCAGAACGAAGAGGGGCTAATTACTGGCTTTATTCTGGCAAGACCCCACAATGAGGCGGTGTTAGACTATTTGGTCGAAGATCCCAAAATGACAAAAAGTGACACGGGAATGTTTTACATTGATCACGTTGGTGTTGATGAGTCCGTTTCCGGGAAGTTTCTTGGGCTGCATCTCATTATTGAGATGATTAAAGAGGCTAACAAGCGTGGAGTTTTCAGATTCTCTGCACACTGCAGGGTGATTAATGGTCTCAGTAAGGTTATCCAACGCAAGTTCAGGGCAGGCGTGGATGTTGTTAGAAGAATTGAGGAGTATACAGACTGTAACAACGAACCCTGTGATTATCTGGAGATTGAAGTTGTTCTCTAGGCTCCGTGGTGGAAATCATCACTGGGCCTTTTTTATTTTACTTCCTTTTGATTTTCTGTTATATTTTGAGAGTGGATATCCTTATTAATATATGTGCAACTCCGCACCACAATTACTTTATTATACATACATCCCAGTTTTAGTGGGGACACTTGTATTGGGCTTCTTAGTTTTTTTGAGCAATAGAAAAAATTTAAGCGGTCGTCTGTTTTTTTTATTATCCATAAATACTTCCCTATGGATTTTTTTGAATATGATGACTTGGCGGAGCGTGAATCTTGATAGCGTAGAGTTTTTCGATAAGCTCTCCATAGTAGGGATTATTGTGCCGGCAATATTTCTCTATTTCAGCTATGTTTTTCCAGATGAAAAAAATATATCGATGAAGAAGGCCATGATCATATTTCTGCCTCTTTTGCCTTTCATCTTTTTAGCAGCGACAAGTCTTAATATTAAGTCAATTAATTCCTCAACTTCTGATTGCGAGTCGGTTGTGGGCCCACTTTATTATTTAATCCCCCTGATTTTTATTTTGTATTGTGTGTGGTCGGTAGTTATTTTATTTACAAAATTTAGAAACGGAAATGAACAGGCAAAAAAACAAATAAAACTTGTACTGGTGGGATTTGTGATTTTTATAGTGTGGGCAACCATTACCAATGTAGTCGCTCAACTAGTTGGTCCTGATAGTCTTTCCTTTTTTGGTCCCATTGGAGCAATAATTTTTATGTCTTTTGTTGCTTATGCAATCGTCAAATACCAGCTTCTAAGTATAAAGCTTATTGCTGCTCAAGCATTGACAGTCGTGATTTGGATATTGGTTGCTTCACAATACTTTTTTACAGACTCAACTACAAATATAATTCTCATAACCTTTACACTTCTCCTTTCAATTGGCTTTGGCATAATGCTCGTTAAATCTGTCAAACTCGAAGTTAAGCGCAAAGAAGAACTTCAGCAGATGTCAGACAAACTGTCGGAAGCCAATGATCAGTTGCGGAAATTGGATAATTCCAAATCGGAATTTATTTCCATCGCCTCTCATCAGTTGCGCACCCCCCTCACTGCCATCAAGGGCTTTGTTTCATTGCTTTTGGAAGGATCGTATGGCCAAGTTGTTCCCAAACAGCAGGATGTTTTGAATAAGGTATATACATCAAACGAGCGGCTAGTGACGCTGGTTGAAGATCTTTTGAACATTTCTCGCATGGAATCAGGAAGAATGGAATTTAAATTCGCGCCGTGGAACATGGAAACGGTCTGCCAGGAAGTCATGGACACTTTCATCCAGCGGGCTAAGTTTGAAAAGAAGTCTTTGGAATTCAAAAAGCCGGAAATTCCTCTGCCGGAAGTCATGATTGATGGCACGAAAGTGCGGGAAGTTATTTCCAATATGGTGGACAACGCTTTGAAATATACGCCGAAAGGGGGAGTTACCCTCAAAGTTGAGCAGGCTGACGCGTCGCGCTACACGCCGAATAAAAATGGAGACATTGAGGACAAACCGATTGTTGGTCCGGTTATTCGCGTCACGGTTTCCGATACGGGCATTGGAATTCCAGTTACCGAATTGCCATATCTCTTTGCTAAGTTTTCCCGCGGCAAAGACGTTTCGCGCTTGAACACCGGTGGAACCGGGCTGGGCCTCTATGTCGGCCGTTCCATGATTGAAAACAACGGCGGCAAAATCTGGGCCGAATCAGACGGCGAAGGCCAAGGCTCGCGCTTCATCATTGAAATCCCGATGCACCAGAGCAAGGAGCTGATGGAAAGGTGGGGATAATACGGCAATTTTCAATTTTCAATTTTCAAACAAAAGGAGAGGCCGGAAGGCCTTTTTTCGTTTCAAAAAATCTGATTTTGAACTATAATATAATTATGTTTAGTAAAAAAGATTTTCAGCCGATAATAAAATATCTGAAACCATACAAAAAAGCTGTTCGCGTGGTAGTCGCCTTTTTGATTTTGGAGCACGCCACCTATTTGGTTTTGCCCTTGATTTATGGAAAGATTGTGGAATCTGGCGACCACGTCGAACTGCTCCAGCACGGCGGTGTATATCAGAAGCTAAGCGAATTGCAAAAGATAAGCGTTTAAAATATTTGACATTTTTTGACTCATTTGCTATGATTTAGTCAGATATGAAAGGAAAACAATTTGTAAAAATTAATGTTGCAGGTCTCTTGCTACTCCTACTCGAAAATAGGATGGCAAGTTTTGTTTCTCAAAAATAATAATTTAAGATAGGGAGTGAACGGCGAGCCATCCTAGAAGATGGTTTTTTTGTTGTTTAACAATTCAATCCACTGGATCATAGATTCAGCTAAATAAAGGAGGGGTTATGGTTGAAAAAAGAGCAAATAGAAAGTGTAATCGTCTTTATCGTAGCAGCCGTTGTAAGAAGAAGCAGGATAATGAGTTCTGTTCCGGAAATGATGATTATTGTCCATCCAGGGATGGACTCCGCGGGGAAAAAGATTTTGTCGGTGAATTTCATTTTATTCCCAAAAGTAGCGCGCCAATAAGGCAGCCGAATGCCGATGCCGCTTGATCTTTTCTGAAGGGTTGTCCAAACGGGCAATCCTTTTTTAATTTGACAAAAAACAACATTATGCTAGACTAGAAATAATAAATAAACACATGAGTAGTTTTAATTACAAACAACAGCATTGGCTTCGCCGTCGTTCTGATGAAATAGGCTGTTTTTTTGTGTTTGAAATACGTTATTAAATAACTTCATTATACGCAGACAAAAACAGCTTGTTTCACAAGCTGTTTTTAAATTCACAAAAAATACTATGATTAAAAATACGCCAAAATTAAACCATTGGGGACGCAGGAATTTCGATTCGAAGATCGGTGTATTTTTGCGTTTTGTTTTGCAGTAAGAGGCTTCAATAAAACATGACAATAGACCGGTCTTAGACCGGACTATTTTTGTACCTTGAAAGGAGGACCGTCATGGTTATCGGCGATTATGGTTCGTGGGTAGTGGAGAGTGAAAAAGCGTATCTCAAGGCTGATCCTGAAGTTGCAATCAGTCTTTGCCCAAGTGATGCGCAGGCAGTGTCAGAGGGCTGGTGGGGATATCCCACCTGCGAGAAAGACTTGGTTAGTGGCATCTGTATTTTTGATGCCAGGTGGGCGCTGGAATTTGATAACGGGAAAGAAGCGGGAACGAGAAAATCTCTTTCTCTTCCGCGAGAAAGAGAAAAAGCGTTCAAGATGATGGAAAAGGGGCGTAAGATAAAAAATCTTTATGTTCCTACGGAACTTAGCGCCTATCATCTAAAGTTGCTCCAATGGCAAGTGAAAAAAATTTGCCAGCTTTCTCCGAAGAGAATACTCTATCATCTGCCAGTGGGTGAGTACGAAATCTTTATTCAGGAGCTTGAGACAGCGGCGGGAATAGATTTGCCTTGGCTGTATGTCCGCCTGGAAGAAATCTCCGAGAAAATAAAAAATTATTTTCTTGAAAACCTCACTCGGCAAGGCGTCGATGCAGGCAAAGTTGAGTTTATAAGGCCGCTTGAAATGGGGGCGCAGAGCACGGATGATTCATTCGGTTATCCATACTTGTTCCCGTACAAATTTGGGATGTCGCCGGAAAGTATGATGGGATTAGAGGACTTAGTTGAGCTCAGGATATTACTGAGGGCGAAAATGGAGATGAATTATGACATCCCGGTTCTTTGCGCGGTGTTGGAGGTTCCGCATCCATATCTGATTAGGGAGGATAATGGCGGCGGGGTCATAACCGTGGAAAACTAAGCTTGGCGGAGGATTTTAACAAAAATCCTCCGGCCACTTTTGAAAATCACTTAATTTTGATAACATAATAATTAATTGCAAAAAGTATGTTAGAAATCACAAATAAAAATTTTAAAATTTATCTGCAAGGAAGCATCTTCTTGGCTACGGGAGGCGGGCTGCCCTTTTCTGTCAGTCAAAAAATTTTTAAATTTATATTCAGCCGAAAAAAATCGATAAAGATCCTTGACTTGGATGAAATTTCCCCAAATGGTTATCTGGCGTCTGTTTATGGAGTAGGCGATCCGTCAAAGGCCGATTCAGTTAAGGAATCAGCATTAGTGAAAACGGCTCTGAAGAAATTTAAAAAGCTGACCGGTATAAACATTGCTGGGGTGATTCCCGGAGAAATCGGCGCGGAAGTTTCTTCTTTTTTAGCCGCTAGTTTTTTGAATTTGCCCGTGGTCGACTCCGATCTAGTAGGAGGCAGAGCGGCTCCCGAGATACAAATGGATGTTTTTTCAATAGCCGGCCTGAAAATAACGCCAGTAATGGGCTTTTCTTCCAATAGCAAAAGCATCTTGCTGGAAAAAAATATCAGCGCGAACGAAATCGAAAAAACGTTACGCCCTTTTTTTGGAAAAAATGGCGGGAGCGGCATAATCATCGGCTATTTGGTGAAAAATTCCGTATATGGCAAATTCGGTATGCGGGACACTCTGTCGTTGGCTTTAAAAATCGGAAATATTTTGGAAAAAAAAGACATCGCAGAGCTTAAGCGAATAACAAAATGTAAAAAAATTATTAAAGAAAAAATCATCAGAACAAACTTAAAAAGTAGCAGCGGTTTTTTGCAGGGGAAAGTAATTTTTGAAAATCATGAGATTTTGGTGAAAAATGAAAATATCTTGCTTATCAGAAAAAACAAAAAAATAGCCGAAGCGCCAGAACTTATAATTATAATGGATGAAAATTTGAAGCCGATCCATAATACCGAGATTGGGGAAAAGGTGGGCAAAAAAGTTCTTATTGTCGTTTTACCCGCGATGGGTTATTGGAAAAGTAGGAAGGGCTCCCAGCTGTGGGAAGCAACTGTAAAAAATTTGGCAAATAGGGCGATTTATAATAAACTAACTGTATTAAGATAAACCTATGAAACAATCGCAACTTTTTACCAAGACTCAAAAAGACGCGCCGAAGGACGAGGTGAGCGTGAACGCGCAACTTTTGATCCGGGCCGGCTTTGTGGACAAACTCATGGCGGGAGTTTACACATTTTTGCCGTTGGGGCTCCGCGTCATGAAAAAGATTGAAAATATCATCCGCGAAGAAATTAACGCGATCGGCGGACAAGAAATTTTTATGCCAACCTTGCAACCGAAGGAAAACTGGCTGAAAACCGGGCGCTGGGACACGATGGATGATTTGTATAAGGTGAAAGACGCGAGTGGCAAAGAATTCGCGCTCGGGCCGACGCACGAAGAAATCGTGGTGCCTTTGGCGCAAAAATATATCAATTCCTACCGAGACTTTCCGTTTTATGCCTATCAATTCCAAAATAAATTTCGGATGGAACTACGCGCGAAATCCGGCATCTTGCGCGGGCGGGAATTTATGATGAAAGATTTATATTCTTTCCATTTGAGCGAAGATGATTTTAACGCATATTACGAAAAAGCGGCCAAAGCTTATGAAAAGATTTTTCAGAGAACAGGGATTGGCGAAAAAACTTACAAGACTTTTGCTTCGGGTGGATCTTTTTCCAAGTATTCGCACGAATACCAAACGGTGACGCCGGCCGGTGAAGACCTGATTCATATCTGTAACCAGTGCGGACTGGCGATCAATGAGGAGATAAAAGGCGAGGTTGATGTTTGTCCGAGCTGCAAGGGCGCGGATTTCCGCAAAGAAAAAGCCATTGAGGTGGGAAATATTTTTAATTTGAAAAACAAATATACCCAGCCGTTCGATTTCAAAATAAAAGACGAAAAAGGCGAGGAAAAAGAAGTGATCATGGGTTGTTATGGTCTGGGACTCTCGCGGCTCATGGGAACAATCGTGGAAGTTTTTCACGACGATAAAGGCATTATCTGGCCGGAATCGGTCGCGCCTTTCAAAGTGCATTTGATCAGTTTGGGCAAAAACGACGAGGCAGAAAAAATTTATAACGACCTAATAAAAAAGAGCGTGGAAGTTTTGTTTGATGACCGAGAGGAAACAGCTGGCAAGAAATTTGCTGACAGCGATCTCATTGGCATTCCGTACCGCATTGTTGTGAGCGAAAAATCATTGCAATCTGGTGGCGTAGAAATTAAAAAAAGAAACCAAAAAGAGACTGAAATTATAAACCAAAATAGTATTATTGAAAAATTGAATGCCTAAGACAAGCAGAATCAAATATTTGTTGGGGCTCATCATATTAATTTTTCCCGCGGTCGTTCTCGCGGCCACGGAACATCCTTTAGTTGATATTTTGACCAAAATCCTGAGCTGGCTCTTGGGAATTTTTGGTTCATTAGGGCTGATTGGTTTTGTGGTTTCGGGCATATTGTATCTCACAGCGGCGGGTGACCAAGAGCGGATCGAAAGGGCAAAAAAATCTTTCACTTATTCTATCTTGGGTGTGCTCATCGGGCTGATGGGCATAATCATTATAAAGGTTATCGAAGCGAGGTTGTCTGGGCAATAAAAATCGCAAAAATAATATCGTAAATTTTCAGATATGCAAATTACTTTAAGCAAATATGCCGGGTTTTGCGATGGCGTGGACCGGGCCTACAAAATGGTCAAAAAAATTGCAGCAGACCCTAAGGTCAAAAAACCTATATATGTTTTGGGTTTGCTGGTTCACAATCGGGATGTGGTTGAGAGCGTCGAAAAACTAGGCGTGAAAAAAATCCGTGTTGGCAAGGATCTGTTTAGAATTTTGGATTCAATGCAAAACAAAATTGGCACACTAGTTGTTACGGCACACGGCATGGGGCCGAAAATTTATGCCTATGCGGCCAAGAAAGGCATTGATATGGTGGACACTACTTGCCCGAAAGTTGTGCGGGCGCAAAGATTGGCCAAAATTTTCAAAGATAAGAATTATCAAATTGTCATCATCGGCGAAAAAGAGCACAAGGAAGTTAAAGGTGTTTGTGAATGGGCCGACAACAAGGCGTTTTTCGTGCAGAAAAAAGCCGATCTCAAAAGATTGAAGCTGGATCCGCGGAAAAAAATCGCGGTGATTTCGCAAACCACGCAGAATCAAGAATTTGTGAAGCGCGCTTGGGAATTCATGCACAGTAATTATCCACAGGTGGAAGTCGTGGATACGATCTGCTTAGCAACTCACAATCGTCAGGACGAGGCGCGCCAAAAAGCTTCTCAAAATGACGTTGTGATTGTGATTGGTTCGCCTGAAAGCGCTAACTCAAATCAGCTTTGGGAAATTGCCAGCGGAATAAATTCGAAGTCATATTTTATCGAGAGCGCGAAACAACTCAAAAAAACTTGGTTTAAAGGGGCTAAAAAGGTCTGGGTGACTGCTGGAGCTTCCACGCCGGATTGGATAATCAGCGGAGTGATCGGGATATTGAAAAAAATGTGACGGATTTGTTTTTTTTGCATATTTACGCTATAATTCAGTCATAATAAGACCCATATATTTTTGGGGGAGTTAAAGATATGACCAAACTTATTCTTGTTGAAGATGATCCGATGATCTCTGAGATTTATCAGAAAAAGTTTATTGATGCCGGTTTCGAAGTTTTTCTGGCGGAATCAGGAGAACAAGCCATAAATATCGCCAAAAAAGAAACGGTGGACGCGGTGATCACTGATTTGATTATGCCCAAAATGGATGGTTTCGAATTGATTAAAAATTTACGGAGCGGCGATTTCGATCCTAGCATAAAAATAATCGTTTCCAGCAATCTGAGCCAAAAAGATGATCGTGATAAGGCTCTGCATTTGGGGGCGAATGGATTTTTAGCCAAATCTGATTTTAGCCCGAGCGAGCTGGTGGCTGAAGTAAAAAGGTTGCTTGACCAATATCGTGAGCAGCAAAAAAATCTTGCCAAGCAGGAGAAGGCTCCCGATGAAATTGCCAGAAAAGGAGCCAAGCGGATTTTGATGATTGAGGACGAGGAGATAATTATCGAAATGTTTGTGGACAAACTTGAGCAGGAAGGTTTTGCGGTTTCGATTGCAAGAAATGGCGCCTGGGGAGTAAAGGAAGCGATGAAAGAAAATTTTGATTTGTTTATCATTGACATGGTGATGCCGGCGATGACGGGCGAGGAAATGATCGCCAAATTAAAAATGGAAGAAAAGACCAAAAATATTCCCATCATTGCTTTCTCAGCTTCCGTAGAAAATGAAATTATGCGGAGAGTTGAGGAAATGGGCGTACAAGCTTTTTATCAAAAAACGCAAATAACACCGAGCGAATTGGTAAACAAAGTTGAGGAGTTATTGAAATAATTTCATCCAGTTAAATAATTTTCACCCCGTTAAATAATTTTTATGGAAAGAAAATTAGTCAGCGAAACGCCGGAATTGGTCGGCCAAACTGTAAAATTGGCAGGCTGGGTCAATGTTCGCCGCGATCATGGCAAGCTTATTTTTATCGATTTGCGCGACCGGAGCGGCATGATCCAGATGGTAATTATTCCTGATAAAGAAGAAGCATACAAAATCGCGAAAGAAGTCCGCAGTGAGTTTGTGATTGAGATCGAAGGGTTGGTAAAGCAAAGACCAGGCGGTGCGGCGAAAGCCGGGATGGCTACCGGCGGGGTGGAGATTGAAGTGGAAAAAATGAACGTTTTAGCCAAGCCGGAAGGCGAATTGCCGGTGGATATTTCGGAAGATGATTTTAATCTGCATCTGGACACGCTTTTAGATAATCGCGTGCTGACGCTTCGTAATGAAAAAGTAAAAGCAATTTTCCGCATCTATTCTGAAATCCTGAAGGACTATGCTGATTTCATGAAACGGGAGGGATTTACAGAAATAAAAACGCCGAAAATTTTAAGCGCGGCGACAGAGGGCGGGGCTAATTTTTTCAAAATAAAATATTTTGAGCGGGAAGCCTATCTAGCTCAGAGCCCGCAATTTTACAAGCAGGCAGGCGTGGGCGTCTTTGAAAGAGTGTTTGAGATCGGTTCGGTTTTTCGGGCGGAACCGCACTATACGACGCGGCATGTCAATGAATATATCGGTATGGATGCGGAAATGGGGTTTATCAACAGTTTTGAAGACGTGATGGACGAGCTGGAAAAAACAATGGCGTATATTATGGAATCAATAGTCAGGGATTGCGCCAAGGATCTGGAAAGATACAAAGTCGAAATTTTGCCGGTCGCCGCAATTCCGCGGATAAAGCTGACGGAAGCATTGGAAATTTTAGACAAAGAGTTCGGTAAAAAAATGGATGCGATTGATATTGATGCCGAAGGAGAAAGAATGATCGGGGAATGGGCGTTGAAAGAACATGGCAGTGAATTTGTCTTTCTCACACATTATCCAGCCAATATCCGGCCCTTTTACTCGATGCCGAGCGCCGATCCGCAATATACGGAAACTTTTGATCTTATATACAAAGGTGTCGAGATTGCGAGCGGTGGGCAGAGAATTCATGATTATCATCAGCTCGTGGCAAATATTAAAAAGCACAAACTGAAACCGGAGGATTTTGAACATTATCTGGATATTTTCAAATACGGCATGCCGCCGCACGGCGGCTGGGGTCTGGGTTCGGAAAGAATCGTCCAGAGAATGCTTGGGCTTAAAAGCATCAAGGAAGCCATTCTTTTTCCGCGCGATGTAAAAAGGTTGACGCCATAGATAGTTTTCAGTTTTTAGTAAAAAAACGATACCAATTCTAACAAATACAAAAATGAAAAAACATGATGAAAAACTGGATGAGAACCGGATCAAGCTGGTGACCTTCATCACCTTTCTGATGGGTTTCGCGCAGGCCATTTTGGCGTACATCATGTCATCCTATTTCAAGCTGGCGGCAGGTACCGAAAATGTTGGGCTATTTTATGCTGTCGCCTACATAATATTTTTGGTAATTCTCTTGAATTTGCACAAATTTGTCAGAACATTGGGCAAAGCCAATGTTTTTTATTTTGCGCTGCTGGCAAAAATAATCGTGATTGTTGGTTTGATTTTTACTAATCCTTCGAAAGTCGGCATTTTTTTGCTGGTATTGTATATCATTCTAGGCAGCATAGAGTGGGTGGCGCTTGACGTTATCATCGAAGGTTTTTCGACTGACCGGATGTCTGGGCGCATTCGCGGAATGCATCTGACTATATTAAACGCCGGAATTCTATTTGGACCGTTCGTTTCGACTTATATTTTAGATCGGATGGATTTTCACGGCATTTTCGTTTTTTCCTTGATTTTTAACGCCTTCGTGTTTATTTTTGCCTTGATAAGCTTTCGCAATGTTAATCATCGCTTTGAACAAAAACTGAAAGTCGCGGACATTTTGAAAAAAGTTTTTGCCAGGAAAAACATCATGCGGGTATATTATATTTCTTTCGTGCTCGAATTTTTTTACGCGCTGATGATTATCTATACGCCGATTTATTTGCGCAACATCGGTTTCTCTTGGGAAGAAATCGGATGGATTTTTACCGCGATGCTTATTCCGTTCGTGCTGATACAATATCCGATGGGAATTTTGGCTGACAAAAAAACCGGCGAGAAGGAGCTTTTAATTGTTTCTTTGCTATTGATGGGTTTTTCCACATTGGCCATTTACTTTATGGGTACAGGCAGTATTTTCAAATGGGCGGTAATTTTGTTTGTGACCAGGATCGGAGCGGCGCTGATTGAGATTTTGCGTGACTCGTATTTTTTCAAGCGAATCGATGAGCACGATGTGGATGTGATTAATTTTTTCCGGACATCTGCGCCGGTGGCCGTTATCCTCGCAACTATTTTTTCATCCTTTGTGTTTTTCTTTCTGCCGGTGCAATATGCCTTTATTCTGACCGGGCTTGTGGTTCTCTCGGCGCTTTATCCGGCTTGGAAGCTACAGGATAATCAGTGCGAAGCCGAAATTTTGGCTAAAGAAAGCATCAAAGAATGCTAATCAGCAAAAAACGGGGGCATTTTTTGTGTTTGAAAAAATCTTTTTTTAATGCTATTATGAATAAGTAAAAAATTATAAGAATTTATGGCAATTTCCCAGAAAATAATCAAATATTTGGAAGATAACAAATATAAATACGAGATTATCGAACATAAGACGACTTTCACGGCTTGGGACACGGCGCAAACGGAAAAAATCAAACCGCAAGAAGTAGTGAAGGCCTTGGTAATGAAAGTCGACAATGATTACGTCTTGGCGCTGATCCCAGCCAATCGTAATTTAGATAAGCAAAAATTGTTGAAAACTATCAATGCCAGTAGAAAAAGGGCGGGTATGAAAAATTTCAAAAAAATAGATTTTGCCAAAGAAGTCTGGATGAAGAAAAATTTGCAGGGTAAGGTGGGCGCGGTGCCGCCCTTCAACAAACTTTTGAAGATAGGTATTTTTATAGACAGCTTGTTGACCAAAAATAAAAAGATTTATTTAGGTTCGGGCGAATACGTTTTTTCTATCAGGGTTAATGCCAGCCAGTATTTGAAGATTGAGCAACCGATAAAAGGAGTTTTTAGTAAGAAAAAAAGCTAGTCAGTATGGCATATAATTTTAAACTGGAAAAATTCGAAGGGCCGCTGGATCTGCTTTTGGAGCTGATTGAAAAAGAAGAACTCGAGATAACGGAATTGAGTCTGGCGCACGTGGCCAACCAATATCTGGAGTACATAAGAAACAATGAGAATATCCAGTTGGATAATTTAGCCGAGTTTCTCTCTGTAGCTTCAAAGCTGATTTTAATAAAGTCCAGAGCCTTGCTGCCAATCTTGGAATTTACCGAGGAAGAGGAAGAAGAAATCAAGGATTTAGCCAAGCAGCTTGAAGAATACAGAAAATTCAAGGAAGCGGCCATGGTCTTGGGTAAAATAGCGCAAATCGGCAAGATTTGCTATTCGCGCGAAGGTTTTAGCGGTGTGCGGACATTTTTTTATCCGCCGGAAAATATCAACATTTTTGATTTCAAAAAATATTTTCTATCTGTGCTCAGCGAAATTCCGGTCATTGAAAAGCTGGAAGAGGAAATAGTCAGGGAAGTGATGACGCTGGAAGAAAAAATAAACGATTTACAAAATTTTTTGCGCCAAAGGATCGAGATGTCTTTCGCGGAAATTACTTCTGGCGCGACAGACAAGATTGATGTGATTATTTCTTTTTTGGCGATGCTGGAGATGGTGAAACAACGGATAATAGATGTTGATCAACAAGAATTATTTAGAGAAATTAAGTTGAAAGTAAAAACCGTAAACTAATATAAATGGATTCGGATAAATTAAAATCAGAAATTGAGAGTATTTTGTTCATTAGCGGCGAACCGGTAAAGATTTCCCGCATTGCCAAAATTACCGGCGCCAAGAAACCGGAAATAGAAAATGCCATTATGGTTCTGCAAGGAGAATATTCCGGCCAGGGCGGCTTGATAATATTAACCAAGGAGGATGAAATCCAAATGGCGACCAACTCGGAGAATGCCGGCATTGTTGATCAGTTGATTAAGAGTGAAATCCAAGAGAATTTAAGCAGAGCGGCCCTAGAGGTGTTGTCAATCGTGGCTTATCGCGGTCCCATGACCAGAATGGAAGTAGAAGCGATTCGGGGTGTAAATTGCAGTTTTACTTTGCGTTCTCTTTTGATGCGCGGTTTGGTTGAGAGAATTGAAAACCCCAAGGATAATCGCGGATATTTATATAAGATTTCTTTTGAATTTCTGAAAAAATTAGGCATTGACAGCGTTGCCAAGTTGCCGGATTTTGAAACGCTTTCAAAAGATGAACGGATTGATAGTATTTTAGGAAACTAACTTATGCTTAATATTTTGTTAACTCTAATATTCCCCTTCATTCCTATCTGGATGTATGGAAATTTTATGACAGTTGCTGACAGCCAGCAGTCGGGTTGTGACGCAAGCCGATTCCCGGTTTGCTTCTTGGAACCCAAAGTTTTGGGGGAAAAAGATGATGCCGCTGCTAATGAAAACCAAAACGATAATTCCGGATTCGGTAATTATAATATTTTTCCCATTGACAAAGCTCAGGCCTCCGGACTTATGCCGATCCGTATAAACAATGTTTCAGATGTAAAGTTGTGGGCCGGATCATCGGTGGCTATTGATGCCGATAGCGGTACAATTCTGCACTATGAGGATGGGCGCAAACGAACGCAAATTGCATCCCTCACCAAAGTGATGACAGCGGTTCTGGCTATGGAAAAAATAAAAAACTTAAACGAAGAAGTTACGATATCCAAAGAAGCGCTGAATGTCGCGGGAACGGTTGTTGGTTGTCCAACCAGCACTTATTGCGACGGCAAACGGCTGACTACCGGAGAAAAGGTAAAGGCGATGGATTTAATGAAAGTTATGTTGATGAATAGCGCTAATGACGCGGCGACAGCGCTTGGCATCCATATGGCAGGCTCAATTGACCAATTTGTGGACATGATGAATGTTAAAGCGAAAAGCTTAGGCTTGACCGATACGCACTTCTGTACCCCCTCCGGTCTGGAGATCGATGGCCAAGAGGATCAGTGTTATTCTTCCGCTTACGATATTGCCCGAATAGCGGCTTATTCTTTGCGTTACGATACGATTTGGAATGCAATGCGCATTCCAGAGGGCCAGTTTTATTCAACTGACGGCAAGTATGTGCATGTATTGAAAAATACCGACCTGCTTTTGAACACATTGCCAAATTGCATCGGAGGAAAAACCGGCTTTACGCCCCTGGCGGGCAAATCATTGCTCTTGGGAGCAACCGACGCTACCGGCAAGCATAAAATAATATCCGTTGTTTTGAATGATGAAAAGCGCTGGGACGATATGAAATTTTTAGTAAATTGGATCGGTCAGAATTATAAATGGCAATAATATGCAATTAGCTCAAATACAAACCATTCCTCTCGTTATCTGTGTGCTAAAAATTCTAACAGTTGGTTTGTCGGCCTTTGTTTTAGCTTTTGCTATCACGCCGATTATGACTCATTTTCTGTACAAATATAAAATTGGCGTCAAAATAAAAGACAAGTCTGTTGATGGCAAAGAGCTGACTTTTGTGAATAAGCTTCACGAATACAAAAATGGAACGCCAACGATGGGCGGGATTTTGATTTGGGTCTCTGTCGGAATTTTAATTTTGCTTTCACACTATGTTTTTCCGTATCTGGCGGCATGGACGCATCATAATTTTTTCGCCAGGCTGGACTTTTTCAGCCGCAAAGAGACTTGGCTTCCGCTTTTTACGTTGGTTACCGCGGGAATATTGGGACTCTGTGATGACTGGATGAGCATAAAAGGCATTGGAAAAAATAAAGGCGGAGGCATGCGGTTTGCCAAGCGTTTTGGGTGGCTGATCTTAATCGCGGCGGCTGGTGCTTGGTGGTTTTATTACAAGTTGGGCTGGGATGTCATCCATGTTCCGGCTGTTGGAAACTTTAGCATCGGCTGGTGGTATATTCCGCTTTTTATCTTTGTTATTCTTTTTTCAGCTATTTCCTCAAATGAAACTGATGGTCTGGACGGATTGAATGGCGGAGTGCTGCTGATCGCTTTCAGTTCGTTTGCGATTATTTCTTTTGCTCATAATAAATTGGATTTGGCTGCATTTTGCGCGGCGATTGCCGGCGCGCTACTGGCCTTTTTATGGTTTAATGTTTATCCGGCCCGATTTATTATGGGTGATACCGGCGCGGTGTCCTTGGGAATAACACTGGGGGTAGTAGCGATGCTCAATAATGCTGCGATTGTCTTGTTCATCATTGTTTTTATTTATGTTTTAGAATCTTTGAGTGTTGCGATCCAACTGACGAGCAAAAAATTCTTCAAACGCAAAGTTTTTCTGGCAGCGCCAATCCATCATCATTTTGAGGCCAAGGGCTGGCCGGAAACCAAGGTGACGATGCGCTTTTGGATCATTACTGCCCTCACTGCTTTTTTTGGTGTGGTAATCGCGTTGTTTGGGATGGGGAAATAGTTTAAAATTTCTAATTTCTAAACAAATCCCAATTTCTTAATGACTAATTTCCAAAATAATTATGCGTAAAATTCAAGACGCCGATGTGAAAAATAAAAAAGTTTTAGTGCGGGCTGATTTTAATGTGACGGTGGAAAATGGAAAATCTAAAGAAACCTTCAAAATTGCGGCATGCAAAGAGTCAATCAAATATTTGTTGGGAAAAGGCGCGAAAGTGGCTTTAATTTCGCACTTGGGCCGTCCCGACGGAAAAATTAATCCGGAATTTTCGCTCGGGCAAATTAAAAATGAAATCGAAGCAATCCTGGAGGTTAAAATTAAATTTATAGATGATTGCGTCGGAGAAAAAGTGGGAGTCGGTCTCGATAGCCTGCTGGGGGGTGAAGCAGCGCTTTTAGAAAACGTCAGATTTTATCCTGGCGAAGAAGCCAATGACAATCAATTTTCGAAAAGCCTGGCTTATAATTTTGATATTTTCATAAACGATGCTTTTAGCGTAAGCCATCGCGATCAGGCTTCAGTCACGGGCGTGACCAAATTTTTACCGAGCTATGCCGGTTTTTGGCTACAAAAAGAAATTGAAAATTTGGACAAGGCGAAAAATAATCCGGAACATCCAGCAGTGGCGATTATTGGCGGGGCCAAGATTGAAACGAAGCTGCCTGTAATCGGTAAGCTTGAAGAAAATTATGACTTTGTCCTAGTTGGCGGAAAAATTGCCAATGAAGCCAAGGATCAAGATATGAGCTTTTCAGAAAAAGTAATTCTGCCGATTGATTATGCTGGGGACCGGCTGGATATTGGTCCGGAAACTATCAAAAAATTCAAGGAAATAATCGCTTTCGCCAAAACAATTGTCTGGAATGGCCCACTGGGGAAATTTGAAGAAAAGCCATATGACACCGGAACCAATGAGGTTCTCAAAGCTGTTATGGAAAGCGGGGCTTTTGTGCTGATGGGCGGGGGAGAATCAGTGGAAATTCTGGAAGAACAAGACGCAATGGAAAAAATTTCCTTTGTTTCAACTGGCGGAGGTGCCATGCTTGAATACATGAGCGGAAAAGAATTGCCGGGGATTAAGGCTTTGGAAGCGTAATATATTTTGTGAATAATGGTAAAAATGGGGATAGTCCCCCTGTTTTTTGTTTCAAACAAGCTATGATATAATATAATCATAAAACACGAAGCCTGCCGACAGGCAGGCATATAACATGTAACAAATTTTATTATGTCGAAGATCAAAAAGATTTATGCCAGGGAAATTTTGGATTCAAGGGGAAATCCGACGGTGGAAGTTGAGGTCGAGTTGGAGTCAGGAATAAAAGCGACAGCGGCGGTGCCAAGTGGAGCGTCAACCGGAACCTATGAAGATTTGGAATTGCGGGATAATGACTCCAAAAGATATGGTGGATTGGGAGTTTTGACGGCGGTGAATAATGTGAACACAATACTTCGGGAGGCCGTGGTTGGGATGGAGGCCAGTGAACAAGAAAAAATTGATCGAAAAATGATTGAAGTTGATGGCACGAACAATGAATCAAATCTAGGAGCCAATGCTATCCTGGGTATTTCTTTAGCCGTTTGTCGGGCTGCGTCAATGGAAGCAGGACTGCCGCTTTATGAATATATAAACAAGACCTTCAATCTAAAGAATAAGAAATTCAAAATTCCGGTGCCGATGTTTAATGTTTTGAATGGCGGTATGCACAGTGATTCAGGCTTGAGCATTCAGGAATTTAAAATTATTCCCAAAGGCATAAAAACATTTAAGGAACAATTGCGGGCAGGAAGCGAAACTTTTCATGCGCTCAAAAAAATACTATCTTCACAAAAACAGACTGTGGGTGTTGGAGATGAGGGCGGCTTTGCGCCACACCTAGAAAGCAACGTAAGTGCTTTGGAAATAATAAGCAAGGCAATTGAGGCTGCTGGATACAAAAGAGGAAAAGATATTTTTATAGGTGTAGATGCAGCCGCCAACTCATTTTTTGATGAAAAAGAATCAAAGTATATATTTAAACCGGAGAATGCGATGTTAAGCAGGGAAATGCTTATCAATATCTATGCGGAATGGGTTCAAAAGTATGATGTAATTTCCGTGGAAGATGGGCTCAATGAAAATGATTGGGAAGGCTGGCACATGCTGGAAGAAAAATTAGGTGGAGAAACGATAATTATTGGGGATGATTTGCTAGTCACAAAAGTTGAGCGACTAAAAGAAGCGCTTAAGGAAAAAGCTTGCAATGCTGTCTTGATAAAAGTCAATCAAGCGGGAACACTTTGGGAAACTATTGAAACAATAAAATTAGCTCAGAAAAACAAGATGAAAGTGGTCGTTTCGCACCGCTCTGGGGAAACCGCGGATGATTTCATTGCCGACTTGGCCGTCGGCGCCAATGCCGATTTCATCAAATCCGGCTCGCTTTCTAGAGGGGAAAGAATTTGTAAATATAATCGATTGTTGAGAATTGAGGAAGAAATATAGAGGCAATTTCTAATTTTCAATTTCTAATTTCTGAACAATTTCCAATGAATTAATTTCTAAATTTTGGAATTAAAAAATTGGTTTGAAAATTTAAAATTGAAAATTGAAAATTTGGAGAATAATATAATTTCAGAAAATTTTTTATCATAGCATGACTAATAAAAAATCACCTACGCTATTGGTAATCCTCGATGGCTATGGCATTGCGCCTCCTGGGAAAGGCAATGCGGTAACGCTTGCCAAAAAGCCGACACTGGACCGGCTGTTTGAGATTTATCCATCGACGACTTTAGGCGCGACCGGAACTTCAGTGGGGCTCCCTGACCACAAAATGAGCGGATCGGAATCCGGGCACATGAATATTGGCGCCGGCCGAATTGTGCCACAGGATTCTAAATATATAACAGACAGCATCAAGGACGGCAGTTTTTTTATGAATCCGGCGCTTATGGGCGCGGTGGAGCACTTGAAAAAAGGTGGTGGAGTATTGCATGTTATGGGTCTCATGGGAAATTCTGATAGTCCGCATAGTGATCCGGAGCATTTTCGCGCGGTTCTAAAACTAGCCAAAATAAATAATGTCAAAGAAGTTTATTGCCATCTGTTTACTGACGGCCGTGACTCATATCCCAAGAGCGCGCTAGAACATCTCAAATATTTCCGTAAAATTATAGCTGAAGAGGGGATTGGAAAAATTGCGACGCTTTCCGGCCGCTTTTACGCCATGGATCGCGCTAAAAACTGGAAAAGGCTGACGCTAGCCTATGATGCGATGGTGTTCGGACGAGGCGAAAAGGCGAATTCAGCTGAAGAGGCGATTGAAAAAGCCTACAAAAATAACCTGACTGATGAATATCTTTTGCCAACAGTCATTCTGGAGCAAGGCGAGCCAGTTTCAGAAATTAAAAATGATGATGCGATCATATTTTATAATTTCCGCTCTGACCGAGCTCGCCAATTTAGCAAGCTATTCATCGCGATTGATGAAAAAAGCATCCTGAGCGATGATATGCCGGTTATTGATAAGATAAAAAATTTATATTTCGTGACGTTAACTGAATTTGGCCCGGGACTGGATGAGCACACGGCTTTTCCGGGGCATACCCTGAGCGCGACTCTTCCAATGGCGGCTGGAAAATTAAAACAGCTATATATTGCTGAGTCGGAAAAATTCGCACATGTGACATATTTTTTGAACGGTGGTTATGCGGATCCGGTGGACGGAGAGGAAAGAGTAATGATTAAATCTCCAGTTGTCGATTCTTATGCCAAGAAGCCGGGAATGTCTGCTGATTTGATCACAAAATATGTGGTTGATAAAATAAAAAGCAATGCTTATGACTTTGTGGCCATCAATTATGCCAATGCGGACATGGTCGGGCATACGGGTGATCTCACGGCGGCCATCAAATCCGTAGAATGTCTGGATAAGCAAGTTGAAATTTTGGAAAAAATTGTTTTGGAGAAAGGCGGAAATTTGATTATCACGGCCGATCATGGCAATGCCGATGATATGGTTGACTTTGAGTCCGATCAGCCCAACACGTATCATACTAAAAATCCGGTGCCGTTTCTTTTGGTTAGCGAAAAATATAAAAATGCCAAATTGCGCGATGGCGGAGTTTTGGGGAACATCGCGCCCACTATTCTGGATATTTTGGAAATAGAAAAACCAAAAGCGATGAAAAAGAATTCCTTGTTAAATTAACGCGCTTTTTGTAATTTTGTAAAAAATTAAATATTTATAGAATAATAATTTAATTAAAAAACTCAAATTTATGGAAAATATTAAAGTGGTTTGTATTGGGTCATCTTGCAAAGATATTTTTTTCCCAACTAAAGAAGGAATAGTCATAAAAACACCTGAAGATGTGACCTCACAGAAAAAAATTGCGTTTGAAGTAGGAGAAAAATATCATATCAATGACCGCTTCGAATCATTGGGAGGCTGCGGAGTCAATCAGTCGATTGGTCTTACGCGTTTGGGTGTGCCGGCGGCATGCTATACGGTTTTAGGAAACGATGTGATTGGCGAATGGATGCGCCAGGAAATTCAAAAGGAAGGTGTTGATGACAGCTTGATTGTGAATGAAAATTGTTTCACCGGGCTGTCTGCTATTATTGTGAATGAAATAAGCGGAGAAAGGGTGATTTTTTCAAATCAGGAAGCTATGGAACGGATGAAAATAGATGTGGCAAAATTGGAATCAGCTGACTGGATTTCAGTGAGCGATTTGAGTGGTGATTGGAAAGCTATAATGGACAATATCTTAACAATGGATTTCAAGACTGGCGCTCGAATCGTTTTTAATCCACGCGGTCGGAATATTCAAGAGGATGCCCAGAAAGTTTTTGATTTAGCGAAAGAAGTGGAGATATTTTTCGTAAACAAAGATGAAGCAATTGAAATTCTGGCAGCGCGAAAAGCGGATCAGGGAAAATTGAATGACGAAGAATTTTTGCTGAAAGAATTGAAAAAATCTGGCGCAAGGGTTGTGGTGATTACGGATGGCGGAAGAGGTGCGTGGGCGTGTGACGGAAATGAAATTGTGCACGAAGAAGCATTGCTCATCAAAACAATGGACACGACTGGTGCTGGCGATGCTTTTGCCAGCGGATTTTTGGCGGCACATATCAAGGGCAAATTTTTGCGAGAATGCGTGAAATGGGGCATCAAAAATGGTGCTAGCGTGGCTCAGCATTATGGGGGCGTAGAAGGATTACTGAAAGCAGACGAGATTGAAAAATAATATTAATTTTATTTTATGGAATTAAATAATTTGTTCAATCCATCTTCGATCGCCATTGTCGGCGCGTCAGAAGAAGAAGGTAAGGTTGGCAATGTGATTGCCAAAAATATTTTGAATCTTGGCTACCGGGGCGAAGTTTTTTTGGTGAATCCAAAACACGAAGAGTTGCTCGGCCGAAAATGCTATAAGAATTTGAATGATATTGAAAGCCGGGTTGATTTGGCGATCATGGTCATTCCGGCGAAGCTTGTAAATGAAGTGATAAAAACCAGCGCGGATAAAACAAAAAATTATGTGGTTGTTTCAGCCGGTTTTGGAGAAATAAACGAAGACGGCAAAGCGCGGGAAAAAGAATTAAATCAGATTGCTGCAGACAATAGTCTGAATATTTTGGGGCCGAACTGCCTTGGTTTCATTATTCCCCAATTGCGGCTCAATGCTTCTTTTGCCGGTGGGATGCCAGAGGTTGGTAATATTTCCCTTGTTTCACAGTCCGGCGCTTTGGCAGTGGCAATTATGGATGTGGCTAAAAAAGAAGGGCTTCGATTTTCAAGTATTATTTCAGTAGGCAACAAGATGCAGCTTGGAGAATCAGAACTTTTAGAATATCTGGACAATGATACCGGCACAAAAGTAATCGGCATGTATTTAGAAGGCATCAAGGATGGGCGGAAATTTATCGAGGTCGCGCAGAAAATAAAAAAGCCCATTGTGATTTTAAAGGCCGGGAAGACTGAAAAAGCTCAGAAGGCTATCTCGTCCCATACCGGGGTCTTGGCGGGCAGCGATGAAATTATGACCGCAGTTTTTGAAAAAACCGGGGTTATTCGCGCGGAGAACATGGACGAATTTTTAGGGCTCTTGAAATTAATTTCAAGCTCAAATGCTCCGCTGAATGGGAAAGTGGTTATTGTGACCAACGCTGGAGGGCTGGGAGTGCTGGCAACGGACGCATTTAAGAATAAAAACATAAAAATGGCTGAGATTGGAGAGAAAACGCAGGCGGAGTTGCAAAAGTTTTTGCCGGAAGAATCATCAGTGGCAAACCCCGTCGATGTATTGGGTGACGCGGATGAAAAAAGATACGGCAAAACCTTAGAGATATTGAAAAAAGAGCCAGCAGGAACAGTTCTTTGTTTGCTGACGCCTCAAGACCAAACTCCAGTCGGAAAAATTGCCGGAAAAATTATTAAATTCAAAGAAAAATACGAAGAAAATATCATTACTGTTTTCATGGGCGGAGAAAGAGTTACAAAAGCAGTAATCAAGCTGAGAGAAAATAATATCCCCAACTTTTTTCTGGCGGACCAAGCCGTTGCCGCACTGGATAAATATTTTGGATGGCAGAGAAATAAATCAGAAGAGCGCCTGTCCAATTGGGAAAATCATCCGGAACGGCAACAAAAAGCATCGGAAATAATCCAAAAAGCAAAGTCAGAAAATCGCGGAGCTTTGTCATTTTCAGAAGCGAAAGAAATCATGGAAATGTATGGGGTGAAGGTTGCGGATTTTTGGAAAGAAGCTCAGATTAATGATGCCGTTTTTCCGGTGGCAGTCAAGGTCGATAGCGATAAGGTTTTGCACAAGACTGAGAAACAAGGCTTGATTCTTAATATAAAAAATCAAGAGGAATTGCGAAGTGCGATTGAAAAAATTAAAAGCAACTTTCCGGGAGAAAATTTTATCATCCAGCCGATGCAAAAAATACAAACAGAACTGATAATCGGGGTGAAATATGATGGAATTTTCGGGCCAATAATCGTTTTCGGCTTGGGCGGAATCTATACGGAAGTTTTTAAAATGGTGGATTTTCTGGTGCCGCCGGCAAATCAGGAGGAAATCAAAAACAAAGTTTTGGAAAGCAAGCTAAAATTTTTGTTTCAGGAAACCCGCGGCCAAATGCCATATAGCGCCGGCGAACTGACGGACATCTTATGGGGAATCGGCTTCTTGACACAGGAATTGCCGCAAATCAGGGAACTCGATATAAATCCGCTTTTGGTTTATAATGATGGGAAAGAAAGTGTCGCGGTGGATATTAAAATTTTAATATAATTCATTCAAAATAAATTTATGGCAGAAGATAAAAAAATAAAAATTTTAATTATTGATGACGATGATGCTACACGAAGCCTGTATGCGGAGGTTTTTAAAAGACATGGTTTTGATGTTGCCGAAGCAGTCGATGGCGTGGAAGGTCTCGACAAAGCATCAATAAATATTCCCGATGTCATTTTTACCGGAATAATTATGCCACGGATGGACGGTTTCGCTTTGATGGAGGCTCTAAAGAAAAATATGGTGACCAGCAGTATCCCAGTAGCTGTTTCTTCACATATGGGTCGGGAAGAAGATCAAAAAAGGGCAAAGGAATTAGGAGCCGGTGATTTCATCCCAAGGGATATGAATACCCCAAATGAAGTGGTGGAGCGGATAAAGGTTATGCTTAATCTGGCTAAATATAAGATAAAATTTTATACTGATGAGCTGGATGCGTTGAAATTAGCACAGGATATGCATCTTAATGAAAAATTTCAGTGTGCCTCTTGCGGAGGGGAAGCAATCTTGTCCTTGCATCTAAAAGAGGTGGCCAGCCATGAATTCATCGCTAAATTCGTGTGTTCCAAATGCGGAAAGGAACAAGACTGATCTTAAATATTACGCTTTAAATAATTTGAAAGCGGGGTGGAAAACCTCGCTTTAAATTGAATACCATATGAATCGCGCTTGGAGAGTAAAAGAAAAAAGCAATATAAAAAACATTGAATTGGAGAAAAAATATCATCCGCTTGTTTTGCAGCTTTTGGCGAGCCGAGGCCTTTTGGAGGAAACTGAAATAAATAATTTTTTCAAACCCGATTATGCGACTGGTATTTATGATCCGTTTATTTTTCCAGATATGGGCAAAGCGGTTGAGCGGATAATTAGGGCCAGAGAAAGCCAGGAAAAAGTCGCAATTTTTGGGGATTATGACGCTGATGGTGTCACATCCACTGCAGTGCTTTTTGAAGTTCTGGAAAAACTTGGTCTTAAATGTGCGGAAATATATATACCCGACCGTCAGCTTGAGGGATATGGCATGAATATCGAGGCGATAAATTTCTTACAGAAAAAGGGAATCACATTAATAATAACAGTAGACTGCGGTATAACCAATATTGAGGAAGTTAGACAAGCGGGGAAATTAGGAATTGATGTTATAATCACCGATCATCATCATGTGCCCGAAAAAATTCCTGAAGCTTTTGCGATAATCAATCCTAGCGGTGAAGAGTCCGTGTATCCTTTTAAAAATTTAGCCGGAGTCGGAGTGGCTTTCAAGTTGGCTCAGGCCTTGTGTCAAAAAATTGAACCAGAGGGCATCGAGCGATTGAAGTGGTTGCTGGATCTGGTGGCTGTCGGGACTATCGCTGATTGCGTGCCGTTGATCGATGAAAACAGAGTTATCGTCAAGTATGGATTGGTGGTTTTGTCTAAAACGCGCAGACAGGGGCTCTTGGAAATGTTCAAGGTCGGTCGGATCATGATCGACGAAAATAATATTCCGGATACGCAAAAAATTGCTTTTCAGATCTCACCGCGCATCAACGCGGCTGGCAGAATGGATCATGCCAGTGTTTCTTTCAAATTGATGATTGAAAAAAATACGGCTGTTGCGCGGGATATGGCTTTGGAGGTTGAAAGTAAGAATCAGGAAAGGCAAAAGGTTACCGCGGAAATCGTTCGAGAAATTCGGATCGTTGCCGAAAATATGTACAAAGACAAAAAATTAATCTTTGTGCATAATGAGCATTGGCAAGTCGGCATCCTGGGGCTGGTAGCTGGGAAAATTGCCGACGAGTTTAATAAGCCGACCGTAGTTTTGCAAAAACAAGATCAGGAATTTGTCGGGTCGCTCAGAAGCATTCCGCAAATCAATATTATCGAAGCTTTGGAAAAATGCTCAGATTTGCTGATTCGATTTGGCGGGCATGCGCAAGCAGCAGGTGTGCGGGTGGCGCCGGGCAAAATAGAAAAATTTTACGAAAAGCTCTCTCAAATCATCGAAAAAGAATTGCAAGGCAAGGATATTATTCCCGAAATAGAAATAGACGCGGAAATAAAAGCTCAGGACATCAATTGGGATCTGGTTACGGAGCTCAAAAAGATGGAGCCTTTCGGCGAAGGGAATGTTGAGCCGGTTTTTCTAATGAAAGAAATGTTGATTCAGGATTTGCGGATTGTGGGCAACGGAAGCAAGCATTTAAAATTGGCTTTGCGCCCAAAAGACGGCAGCCCGAAAATCTTTGACGCTATTGGATTTGGTTTCGGTGATAAACTGCCCGACTTAAAAAATGGAGACCTGATTGATATTGTTTTTAATCTGCAAGAGGATGAATGGAATGGCAACAAAAAAATCCAACTGAAGCTGATTGATTTAAAAGTAATTAAATAAATAAAAAAGAGCGCGGGTTTTATTCGCGCTCAGGATAGACTGCTATTCAGCAATCGTTTAACAGTAGTATTTCGCCAAATATATAATGGCAGAAGCCTCACTGACCATGAGAAAAAGTAAAGAAAAGATTTCCGGCTTGTGTTTCATGGTAACCCCCCCTATTTTTGCGGTTTTTCAAATAAGTCGCGAGAATCATATGGCTTGTTGGTGTCTTTGTACGGACTGGGTTTGCATCCGGCCATTATTATGGCCAAGCTCGCGGAAATAACCAAAATTACTAAAAGAACCTTGAATTTTTTCATATTTTATCTCCCGTATTTTTGATAAGAATATAACATATACAGGATATTTTTCAAGTTTTGTTTTTCGTGTTAAACTGATTCTATGGAAAAAATAGTCATGTATACCGATGGCGGGTCGAGGAATAATCCCGGGCCGGCGGCGGTTGGTGTTTGGATCGAGACGCTCAATAAAAAATATGGAGAGTGTATCGGTGAAAAAACCAACAACGAAGCGGAGTACGAAGCGCTGATTTTCGGGCTCAAGAAACTCAAATCGCTCTTAGGCAAAGGCAAAACAAAATCCGCTGAAATAGTTTGCTATTTAGACAGTGAATTGGTGGTGAAACAGTTAAGTCACGAATATAAGTTGACCGAAGAGCATATCCAAAAACTATTCATCCAGATTTGGAACTTGATGCTGGATTTTGGCAAAGTGACTTTTCATCACATACGCAGAGAAAAAAATACCATCGCGGACGCCCTGGTGAATGAAGCGCTTGACGCGCGAGAAAGGCAAAATAAACTTTTATAATCTTTTTTTATGATTAAGTACAAGAAACGGATAATGTGGGGGATAATTATTATAGCGGTGGTTGCTGGCGGCTATTATCTTCTCCGTCCCAAGGCGCCGGTGACGGTTTACACAACAGCTGATGTTGCGCGCGGAAATCTAGCGCAAACAGTTTCTGAGACCGGTACAATCATGACGGTCAATCAGACTGATTTGTCTTTTAAAATTAGCGGCAGAGTAATCAAGCTTTTGGCCGATGTGGGCGACCAAATCAAGACTGGCCAGCTTCTGGCGCAATTGGACCTGGGAACTCTTGGATCGCAATTGGCGCAAGCGCAGTCAGAAGTAAAGGTGCAACAGGAAACTTTGGATAATCTGGTAAAACACGAGGGCTCACAATCATCTACGGGAGATCAGCGCGACGCGCAACGCGCCAGACTAAAACAAGCCAAGGAGGGTGTGGTATCGGTTTGGTCCCAGATCCGCGATACGTATATGTATTCTCCGATTGATGGCGTTATTCTCAAGCGCAATGTCGATCCTTTTGAAACCACAGTGGCCAACAGTCCGACGCCGGTTTTCACAGTCGGCGATCCGCATGACCTGGTCATTGAAACGAATGTTCCGGAATCAGACATTGCGAAAATAAAAATTGATCAGACGGCCAGCATTACATTTGACGCTTTGCCGGCCGATGAAATTTTTGATGCGAAAGTCACGGAAATTGATCCGGCTTCGACAGAGATCCAGGACGTTGTGTATTATCGGATAAAATTGAAACTGGATAAAATTAATGAAAACTTAAAGTCCGGCATGACGGCCAATATCGATATCCACACTGCGGAAGCGGACAATGTCTTGATGATTCCCATTCGCGCCGTGCAAACGGAAGGCAAGGAGCAAGTCGTCCAGATTCTTAATGCTGATGGAAAAACAACGGCGAAAATTAAGGTTCAAACCGGATTGCAAGGCGATGAAGGCATGGTGGAGATTAAATCAGGCCTCACGGAAGGGCAGAAGGTGGTGACTTTCGCTCAAACTCAATAATCTTTTTATAGGACCTATAAGACTTATGGGTCCTATAAGTCTTATGGAAAAATTAATCCAAGTCCAAAATCTGTGCAAAACGTATGACAACGAAGGCGTGAAGACGCAGGCGGTTTGCGACGTGACTTTTTCCATTGAAAAAGGGGAGTTTGTTTCGATTATGGGACCATCGGGCTCCGGAAAGTCGACGCTGATGCAGATGTTGGGTTTTTTGGATCGGCCGACAAATGGCGGATATATTTTTGAAGGGCGAGACACATCGAAATTCACCGAAGACGAGCTGGCGGATTTGCGCAACCAAAAGATCGGGTTTGTTTTTCAAACTTTCAATCTGCTTCCGCGGACTTCTGTTTTTGAAAATGTAGAACTGCCCTTATTATACGACAGAAAAAAAGCGACCAAAGAAAGTAATGCGGAAAAAGTTATGCAGGCGCTAAAAGCGGTTTCCATGGATCACCGCGCCAATTATCTTTCCAACCAACTGTCAGGCGGAGAAAAACAAAGAGTGGCGATCGCCCGCGCGCTGGTGCTGGACCCGGAAGTGATTTTTGCTGATGAGCCGACGGGCAATCTCGATTCGAAAACCGGGACGCAAATTATGAAAATTTTCCAGGAGCTGAATAATCATGGCCACACCATAATTTTGGTTACGCACGAAACATACACAGCCGAACATGCTAAAAGAATTTTACAAGTCAAAGACGGGAATATTATTTCGGACATTCCGGTCGCGAACAGAAGAATAGCCAGGGATGGAGAGATGCTGAAATAAAAATTGTCTTGCCCTTAATATTAAAAAGCAAGACAGTTTTACAATTTTGCAATTCCGACAACCGGTTCTTCATCTTCAACGAAAACAAAGCTTCCATTCCCGTTGAATTTCGCATTTGCTAACATTTCAACATTGTTTACGGTTATCAGATCAGGCGTTATTTTTACAAAGTACTTTTCATTTCTGAGGATGGATATGTAATCCATTAACTTCGATTTTTTGTATAAGGAGTCTGGTAAAAAACCATCTCCGATATCCAAATTTTTAAAACAAAATCCATTATTTGCGGGTTTCATTTTTTTACCTCCTTTTTCTAAATTATAATACTTATCTAAACAAAATCAATGTTATTGGCCAATCCGATAAAAATATCCTACAAAAACCTGATGGCGGCGAAGTGGCGGTCGTTTTTGACAGTGCTGGGAATCATTATCGGCGTGGCCTCGGTGATTATCGTTATGGCGATCGGTGCCAGTGCCCAGCAGCTGATTTTGGACCAGGTGTCAGGCGTCGGTTCCAACCTGGTGGGAATTCTCCCGGGTGGGTCGGAAGAAAAGGGCCCGCCAGCTACCGTTTTTGGAGCAATTATTACCACGCTAAAATATAAAGACCTAAAGTCAATCGGAAGCAAGAGCAATGTGCCGGACGTTACAAATGTTTCCGGTTACGTGACTGGTTCGGCAACAGCCAAACATCAAGACAATAGTTTCGCTGTGACATTTCAGGGCGTGAGCTCTGATTTAGTCAACATTGAAAACATTAAAGTGGCTCACGGCAGATTTTTTATGTCCGAAGAAGAAACGAATCTAGCGCGAGTGGCAGTGTTGGGTGCCGACAGGGTGCGAGATTTTTTCCCCAACGAGGATCCAATCGGCAAAATACTCACCATCAAAGACCTGAATTTTACAGTAATCGGAACTCTGGAGAAAAAAGGATCATCCGGTTTTTCCAATACTGATGAGACCATATACATACCGCTTTTTACGGCACAAAAATTGATTTTGGGGATTGATTACCTTAATTTTATCCGTGCCAAGGTTGATAACCCGCAAAATTTGGACCGGTCGGTCGCGGATATCAAAATCACGCTGCGGCAAAATCACAACATCAAAGATCCAACAGACGATGATTTTTCAGTGCGCACGACAGCCCAAGCTCTTTCTACTTTAGCTAGCATAACCGACATTTTGAAATATTTTTTGACATCCATCGCGGCTATTTCGCTTTTGGTCGGCGGAGTGGGGATTATGAATATCATGCTGATTGCAGTTAATCAGCGTATCCGTGAAATTGGCCTCAGAAAAGCCGTGGGAGCTCGGAATGCGAATATTGTTTCGCAATTTTTGATCGAGTCGGTTTTTATAACATTTGCAGGCGGATTTCTGGGGATATTTTTTGGAATTTTAGTTTCCTATCTGGCGGCATTGGTTATTAACCGTTTGGGATACACTTGGCAGTTTTTAATCACTAGTGATTCGATAGTTATTGCTACGGCAGTCACGATTTTGATCGGCCTGATTTTTGGCATGTATCCGGCGCGCAAAGCTTCACGGGTTTCTCCTATGGAGGCATTGCGATATGAATAATTTATGTTCCACGAACTGATATTATCTATAAAATTAGCCTTCAAAAATCTTCGCATGAATCTCGGGCGGACGATTTTGACGCTGTTTGGAATCGTGATCGGGATCACTTCGGTGATTGTCATTATGTCAAGCGGCCAGGGTGTCAAAAGTTTTATTCTCGATCTGATTGGAACCTTTGGTAATGATGTGATCCAAGTTGAAGTAAAAGTTCCTGCCACCGGCAAGACTTCCTCGCAAAACGCTATGGGTCAGGCGATGGGCATCCAGATTACGACCCTGAAACAAGAAGACGCGGATGCAATTGCGAAACTGCCCAATGTGGAAGCTTTGTACACGGCTAATTATACGCAGGAAATTGCCACCTACCAAGGCGTGAAAAAGCGCGCTTTACTTTTTGGCACCAGTGCCGGCGTCTTGCAAACGGATCCCGGCGTCAAAGTGGCGGAAGGAAATTTTTTCACGGAGGCTGAAGATCGCAGTCTGGCCCAAGTGGCGGTTATCGGACCTGACATCAAGCAAACTTTTTTTGGGGACGGCGGAGCGGTTGGAAAAGAGATAAAAATCAGCAATAAAAATTACAAAGTTGTCGGCGTCCTGGAAAAACGCGGGACGTTCGGTGTCATGAATTATGATGAGTTGATTTATCTGCCGGTGCGCACGCTTGGGAAAAAAATTCTGGGCATCGATTATTTGCGCAATGTTTTAATCAAGGTTCGCGATGTTAATCTTTTGGATGCGACGGGTGCGGACATCACGGATACCATGCGCCGCCAGCATAATATTATTGATCCAGACAAGGATGATTTTTCCGTGACTTCTATGAAGGAAGTGCAGGATATTATCGGCACGGTTTTTAACACGATCAATATTCTGCTTTTAGCGCTGACTTCAATTTCACTGGTTGTCGGAGGGGTGGGGATTATGAATGTCATGTATGTGGCGGTCGTCGAGCGGACTTTTGAAATCGGCCTCAGAAAAGCCGTGGGGGCTAAGTCCAGGGATATTTTGAAACAATTTTTATGGGAGGCGATTTTTGTGACTTTTGCCGGAGGGATTGCCGGGATTATTTTGGGATATTTATGTTTGTTTTTATTGGCTTTGATTTTTGCCAGATTAGGATTTGGCTTAAACCTTTCAGTCACCTTGCAATCGGTTCTTATTGCCACCGGTTTTTCCGTGGCAGTGGGAATAATCTTTGGCTATTATCCGGCGCGCAAAGCTTCGCAACTTTCGCCGATGGAAGCGTTGAGAAAGGAATAGATTTTTGGAAATAAAAAAACCACTGAAATCAATCCGACATCCGGATTGATTTCAGCGGTAGACTATTCGCAGTATTCTTGGGAATACTTTAGCCTGCAGGGATTGCATGTGCCAGTTGCCCGGTAACGCGTTTTTTCGGGGTGGGAAGGATCGGTTCCTAGATGAATCCTTTTGACCCACACGGGCTTGTAGCAAACCGTGCACTTGCGCCGCTCATGCGTGAACAGATAGAACCCTGCATAAGAAAATAGTAAGAATGTACCGATAATAAGTGCGACAACAAAAGCAGTATTCATGTAGTTTCCCCCTCCCGGCTCGTTGGCCGAATTTTTTTCAGATTTCCCTTACGGGTGATTTAGGATTGTAGGGCGTGATTTGTCTTTCTTCCTGGTTTGAATTGAAAAGATCATTAATCATCTGGCCTATGTTGACATCTTTCAGATTTAGGACAAAAAGCAGAAATAAGCTGAACAAAATACCCAAGATTGCTGCTATAACTATCTCTAACGTAAATCTCTTCATTTTTTCTTCCCCCTGTATTTGAAACAATCGAGAGCTAATTTTTAATATACTGGCTCTTAATTATACACCCAAACTGGCATTTTGTCAAGCATTGCGCCTGATTTTAGCGCGTGGTAAAATTTAATTATGGAAGACGAAAAAGACAACAACGAAGAGATAAAATTGCTGGCCGAACCGCAAAAGATTGAATCGGGCAAAAAGGATTTTTATGTTGAACTCGTATTGTTTTTGATTTTGGGAGCCTTAATTGGCATCACGGTTAAAACCGAAGCTAACAAAAGAATTACTATTGGATACAACGACTACAAAATGAAAACTGGAATTCAGCAATATAGCATTAATAAATTGCAAGCCGATCTTTTGAAAAAGCAAAGCGAAGCTGCTTCAAATAGCCAAGATTCAGCGCAGAATTCGGCGGAAGGCGCGAGTTGCACTAATAATCAATAGCAAGTAAAATATAAAAAATTTAAATTTTATGGAAGAAGATAAGAAGATAAAAAACTTAATTTCTGCTGTAATTCTTCTGATAGGACTTTTTATCGGTAGTCTTTTCGTGGACGTGGCGCAATTAATGCGAGGTGACGGTTTTTCGCAAAAAAACTTGAATCAAAGTGAGATTTTTGAAGCTGGCGGCAAAACTTGGGTGGCCTATGGTGAACCGATGGTAGAAGTGAAAGTCTTGAGCGATGATACTTGCGGCGACAAGTGCGACCCATCGGAAGCGCTCGTTTGGATGCGCAGGGTTATTCCGACGATTAGCGCCCGAAAGATCGATTACAATTCTTCCGAAGCTATGGACTTGATAAATAAATTTGGAATCAAAACCTTGCCGGCATTTGTTTTTGATTCGGCGGTGGCCAAGACTGATTTTTATTCCCAAGCGCAGGTGTTGTTCGATCAAAAGGACAATCAATACGCATTGAAAACAGACGAACTTGGTTTGACGCCGGGAAAATATTTAGCAACTCCTCAAATCAACGATGGCGATGCAGTTATGGGAAGGGCAGATTCAAATGTTAAGGTTGTTGTTTATTCTGATTTTCAGTGTCCATACTGCAAACTTTTTTGGTCGACGCTTCGCGATACAATAAAGCAATATGAGGGGGAGGTCTTGTTCGGCTATAAAGAATTACCCCTATCAATCCATCCGCAAGCTAATGATGCGGCTCTAGCGGCCCAGTGCGCCCTGGAACAAAACAAATTTTGGGAATACGGCGATAAGCTTTTTGGGGACCAGGACGATTGGACGAACATTGCCGATACGCAAAAGTTTAAAGAATATGCAAAGACCTTAGGCCTGAATACAGTTCAGTTTAACCAATGTTTGGATAGCAAAAAATATCAAAACAAAATTGATAATAGCGTGAGTGAGGCTACTGGCTTTGGAGTTTCCGGCACGCCGGCAACTTTCATCAATAGCCAGTTCAAAAATGGCGTGACCAGTGCGGATGACTTGAAAACGGCGATTGAAGAAGAACTAGCCAAATAAATCGGTTTATTGCGTCGAATATCAATGATATTTATCAAATACGCTGCTGGTCTTCGGCGGGGTTGACAGTCTTTTTCCCTGTGATACAATTGGGCTGGTAATAGCTTATAACAGTTGATTTGGATAAATAAATAGTAATCACGTACTGCTTAAAGCGGTATTTTTTAATAAATCGTTGTCAGCACTCGCTCGGAAATAAAAACTAGTTTTTATTTCGCTCGCTTCGTTTGACAATAAGTTAAAAACAAGAAAATGCCAAAATTTATAACCGAAGAGGGTTTGAAAAAAATTAAAGACGAACTTGAAGAAAGAAAAACAACAATAAGACAAAGAATTGCCAATGCGATCAAAGAAGCCAAGGAACAGGGGGATTTGAGCGAGAACGCGGAATATTCAGAGGCCAAACACCAGCAAGCGGAAAACGAAGCGCGCATCGCGGAACTTGAGTTTTTGCTCAAAGAATCGACCGTTGTTGCTTTCAATAAATCAGTAGATGTTGTCCAGATGGGCTCCAAAGTCAAGGTGAAATTCAACGGATCGGAAATGGAATTTCAAATTGTCGGTTCCAACGAAGCCAACCCGAGCGAAATGAAAATTTCCAACGAGTCCCCGATGGGTAAGGGTTTTATGGGGAAACGCAAAGATGATGCGGTAGAAATTGAAACTCCCGGCGGGAGGATGAAGTATAAAATCCTGGATGTAAAATAATTTTACCAAAAAATAGTCCCGATGTACGGGACTGTTTTTTTATTGCCAATTTTAGCTAAAAAGGGTAAAATTAGGACATGTATAGCTAAATACTAGGTGTTAAATTTATGCGTGAAGATATCCTTCAAACTAAGCTGGAAAAATTAGAGCAGATCAAAGAAGCTGGGCTGGACCCCTATCCGGAAAAAACCAAGCGGGATTTTGGCAATGGCGAAGTGCTGGCCAAATTCGACGAACTTTTGGAAAAAGAAATTACGTTGGTTGGGCGGGTGAAATCATTGCGGCTGATGGGCAATGTGGCATTTGCGCACATTGAGGACGAAACGGGGAAGATTCAACTGTTTTTGAATAATAAGGGCGCTGAAAATTATAAACTTTTCGTCAATGCGGTAGAAATTGGTGATTTTATTCAAGCATCGGGAAAACTATTTATCACCAAGGCTGGTGAAAAATCTCTAGAAGTCTCCGCCTGGTCTATTCTTTCCAAAAATATTCGGCCAATTCCGACGGAACATTTCGGTATTAAAGACATCGAAGAAAAGCTGCGTAAGCGTTATCTGGATCTCATGATGAATGAGGAAACACGCGAACTTTTCCACAAGAAAAATATTTTTTGGCAAACGATTCGCAACTTCTTAGCGGGCAAAGGATTTTTGGAAGTCCAGACGCCAGTTTTGGAGCATATTCCCGGTGGAGCAGATGCGGAACCGTTTGTGACACATCACAACGCGCTGGATGCCGATTTCTACCTTCGTATCTCATTAGAGCTACCGCTCAAAAGACTTTTGGTCGGCGGATACGAAAAAGTTTTTGAAATCGGGCGAGTTTTCCGCAATGAAGGCATGGACAGAGATCATCTCCAGGAATTTGATCACATGGAATTTTACTGGGCGTATTCTGATTTAGAAAAAGGTATGGAATTTATAGAAAAAATGTATAAAGAGATTGTCGTTAAAGTCTTGGGCGGCCTTGAACATGAATATGAAGGCGAAAAAATAAATTGGGACAAAAAATTTCCAATAGTTGATTATTTCACGGAATTCAAGAAAGAAACGAACATAGATTTAAATAAAGAAATTACTATCGAAGAGCTGAAAAAGAAAGCAGATGAGCTGAAAATTAAATATGAAAAAGGATATGGGAAAGGTCGCATGATTGATACGCTCTACAAAAAAACCGTGCGCCAGAAATTGGTTCAGCCTTGCTTTTTGACTGGACATCCATTGGAAATTTCACCTTTGGCTAAAATTGACCCGAATAATCCAAAAAAAGTACTGCGCTTCCAAATTGTCGCTGGACGTAGCGAGCTCTGCAACGCTTTTGGCGAGTTGAACGATCCAATTGACCAAAGAAAGCGTTTTGAAAACCAGATGCAGGCGCGGGAAGCTGGGGACAAGGAAGCACAGATGATGGACGAAGATTTTGTGGAATCTTTGGAGTATGGCATGCCGCCAGCTTTCGGTTTTGGCATGAGCGAGCGATTTTTTTCTTTCATAATGAACAGATCCGTGCGAGAGACAGTAATTTTTCCGACAGTAAGAGAAGTCACTAATGTTGAAGCAAAAGCAAAAGAAACCAAAATTGCTATGGCTATAGTCAACAAAGGATCGGATATGGAACCATGGCAAGAAATGAATACCATTGCTAATCTCAATGCCTCTTTTGCCGCCAGGGAAGGAAGGAAAATTTTGTACCAAGACAATATTTTTACCAAGGACAATGAAAAAATCAAGTTGAATATGCAGCATGCGACAATAATTAAACAAGCTGGATCAAACAAGGAGATACTAGATTTAATAAGATCAGCCAGAGAAAATAAACTCACGGCCGTTGAGTTCATTCGGGAGATGATAGTAACCTCAGATGACAAAAAAATAATCGATTCCGTTGCTGGAAAAAATGCGGACGAAGTTGAATATCTCGGGGTCTTAATCTTCGGAAAAAAAGCAGCGGTTGAAGAAATAACGTCTAAATTTGAATTGTATAAATAACTTTTAAAATTTCAATCTTATGACTAAGCAGCAGATTGAAAAAATATCCAAGAAAGTCAAAAAGCTTTTCTATAATCCTCCCAAGAAAAAGATGGACGCAGTGGAGAAGAAAATGCTACAAGATTTTTGGGATTTCCATATTGTGCCGGTAGCGAAAGAGAGCCGGAAAATGGCTAAAAAATACAAAGCGGACGAAAATATTGTTTGGCTGGGCGCACTTTTACACGACGTTTCACTCACTGAGGATCGTAAAAATCATGATGAAATGAGCGCCAAAAAAGCCTATGAAATGATGATCAAAGAAGGCTTTGACAAAAAAACCGCGCTCAAGGTGAAAAATATCGCACTCCGGCATCGTTGCCGCAAATATCATCCCAAGACACTGGAAGAAAAAATAGTAACGACAGCAGATGCCCTCAATCATTTTCTGCCGTCTTTCTATTTAGGAATCGCCGTTGTTGCTTCTGAAGAATACGCGGTAATGATGCGCAAAAATATTGAGAAATTGGAACGCGACTACCAGTATAAGATTTTTTTCAAAGACGAACAAAAGCAAGTCGCAAAAAGACTGAAAGATTTCAAGCGTTGGTTCGCGATATAAGCTATGGAATTAAAAATTGTAAAATTTTTCAATAACTTAGGAGGCAAGCGTGTAAGCGATGTCACCGATTTTGCGAGCCGCATACCAGTGCTGGCCATTTTTTGGTCAGTTGTCGCTGTGCTGATTTTGATTTTAGATAAAAATCAAGGAGGAGTCATTTTTTTGGCCCTGGCGATTGCGACATTTTTGCATTTTTTCATAAGCGAGGGAGTCCTTAAACATCTCTTACCCGTTTTCTTACCCAGAAGAATTAGGCCATATCTGGCTCATCCAGAGATGATTATTCCAAATGGAACCCTACATCAGAGTCCATCCTTCCCGTCCAGCCATATGTCCATTACCCTGGGCATTCTAATGGTCTTGTTTTATTTTTATCCTGTCATCTGGCCAGTTGCTCTGCTTTATATTATTTTTATGGCCTACGCGCGTCTGCATAACGGCATGCATTATCTGAGTGACATCATCGGTGGAATAATTCTGGGGATTTTGTATGGGATATTATCAATTTATTTAGTTAAATAAAAAATGAAAAAAATTATTTTAGCTACAACTTCACCGTATCGCCAGGAGGCATTCAAAATGCTGGACCTTGATTTTGAAGCGGCGGGAAGCGATATAGACGAAAATTTTGAAGGACGTCCGGGTCATCCGGAAGAACTGGTTTTGGAATTAGCCAAAAGAAAAGCGCAGTCAGTCGCGAAAAATTACAAAGATGGCATAGTGATCGGCTTTGATTCTATTGGATATTTTAATAATGAAATCTTAGAAAAGCCGAAGGACAGAAGTGAGGCCTTTCAGCGGTTGCGAAAATTATCAGGCAATGTTCATAAATTTTACACGGGCATCCATTTGATTAATATTTCTGAAAATAAAAATCTTTCCAGCGTGGCAGAAACCGAAATAAAATTACGCGAGCTTACTGACGCGGAAATCAATAAATATCTCGATCAGGATCCCAAATTTACTACCTATGCGATTGGGTTTGATCCGTTATGCCACTATAGTTCCTCATTTACCGAGAGCATCACGGGAAGTTATAATAATTATTTGCGCGGCATCCCGCTGGAAACAATTGTTGGATTGTTAAAAGAGGCCGGATATGATTTATGAGAATAGTAATTTGTGGCAGTTCAAAATTCAGGCACGAAATGGTCGAATACAAAGAGAGGCTCGAAAAATTGGGGCATGATGTTTTTGTGCATGAACACTACATAAAATCAGTGCGAGGAGAAATGCCGGAACTGATGGAAAGGATTGGAAGAGAACATGCTGTTCTGAAAAGAGAACAAAATTATATTAGGTTATATCATGATGAGATTAAAAATAGCGACGCAGTTTTGATTTTAAATTTTGACAAAAACGGAATTAAAAACTATATCGGCGGAAACACTCTAATGGAAATCGGCTTCGCGCACGTGAATGACAAAAAGGTATTTTTGCTTAATCCGATTCCGGATGTTTCTTATGTCGATGAAATCAAAGCGATGGCCGATGTAATTTTAGACGGCGACTTAAAAAAAATTGTATGAAAATAACCAATAAAATTTTTGATTATGAGATCGCAATGTGCCGCAAGCTTTATAAAAAGACCAGGGGTTGTCAATGGGGGAAATGCAAAGATTGTGGCGTCGTGCCGTTATTATATAAACTACATAGCGGTTTGTTGGTTGATAAGAAGAAAGATGTTGCCAAATTAAAAAAAGCATATTTGAAATAGCAATTGGATTCATTTTTTGCATTTTTTAGGGGAATATTATAAACTACCAATATGTTAGATATCAAATATATCCACGAGAACAAGGAGAAATTAAAAAAGGCCATTGAAGATAAGGGCATAAATTTGAATTTGGATGAGCTCTTAATGTTGGATGAAAAAAGACGGGAAGCGATGGGATATATTGAAGAGTTGAGCGCGTTAAAAAATGATATCAATGAATTGATCCATGAGGCGAAGAATGAAGAAGAACGCAAGGAAGTCATTGAGAAAGGCAAAGAAATCAAGGCCAAAATGGAAAAAGCCGAACCGGAATATAAAAAAATAAGACGGAATTTCGAGATGTTGATGGTGAAAGTTCCCAATATTCCGTCACTGGACACACCAATTGGAAATAGCGAAGCGGACAATGTTGAGCTGTATAGGTCAGGCACGGCGCCGAAATTTGATTTTGCTCCTAAAACGCACATTGAAATTGGAAAAGACTTGGATATTTTGGATTTGGAACGCGGGGCCAAAATTGGTGGTTACCGCGGATATTACGTAAAAAACGAAGGCGCTTCTCTGATGATGGCTTTTATGATGTATGCGATGCACAAAATGGTGGAGAAGGGATACGCGCCGATGATTCCGCCGACGCTCATCAAAGAATTTCCATTGTTCGGTAGCGGATATTTTAAGGGCTTGGAATATGATCCGGAAACAGATGAAATTTATGAAGTGGCTACTCCCGACAAAGAGGCAGATGGCAGCAAATGTAAAGAAAAAAAATTTCTTATCGGCACAGCCGAACCATCGCTTTTGGCATATTATTCAGGCGAGGTTCTAGGTGAATCGCAATTGCCGATGAAACTTTGTGG
>Ga0172379_10000763_pt1 | contig 75365 bp, 84 predicted proteins | sample GrowelOW334metaG_FD_119756 | JGI IMG/M metagenome (GOLD analysis project Ga0172379, IMG submission 119756) | Groundwater microbial communities from an aquifer near a municipal landfill in Southern Ontario, Canada - Groundwater well OW334 metaG | ecosystem: Environmental > Aquatic > Deep...
AAATGCAAACGCTGTTAATATCGGACGTATTGGTGCAGGCTATTTCCCAGGAATTTTAGACGATGTTCGAATGTATAATCGTTCACTTTCTGCAAGTGAGATTAAGCAGGTTTATAATCAGGGAAGATAAAGAATAAATCTATAATTAATACTTATACAAAAAATTCGCTCGTTAAAAACGAGTAAATTTTTTGTATCAGAAAGGTTCTTTGTTCACTTTTTAGATATATTCTTTATTCTCATTTTGTTATAATAAATATGTATATTCATGCGTTTGCAATTTGATTTTTTAAATTTTGCGATCGCAAAATATCATGCACATCCTAAAATTTTTGAGGATAGGATTAATTGCTTTTGTTATTTCAGCAATTTTTTATGGAAATTCGGTTTACGCCCAGATCAATGATTCTAAGGGTGCTGTTTTTGATTTTTCTCCAAAGACAGAAACAGTTATAGCGGGTTCTACTTTTGAAGTGGCTGTTATTCTTGATACAAGAGGATCGAGTGTTAATGCCGTTGAATTAAATATTAAATTTCCCGTTGATAAATTAGAAATGATCTCGCCTTCAACTGGCAAATCATTTATTTCACTTTGGTCCGAACCGCCAAGTTATTCTAATGTTAATGGCACCGCTAAATTTGCAGGAGGTGTTCCAAATGGAATTGTCACAGAAAGCGGTTTGATAATAACTTTAACTTTTAAAGCAAAAGCTACAGGGCAGGCTATTATTGAGGTCACTCCAGAATCAAAAGCTTTGGCAAATGACGGGCTTGGAACAAATATTCTTTCTGCTAGAGGAAGGGGAACATTTACAATTACACCAAAACCACCTGAGGGCGTTCGAGTTTTTTCTGACACGCATTCGTTTCAAGATAAGTGGTATAACAATAACAATCCAATAATCTCGTGGGAGAAGCCGGATGGAGTTGAAGATTTTAGTTATGAATTGGATGACAGGCCATTTACAATTCCTGATAATAATCCGGAAACTACTGGCACAGTTAAAGCATATCAAGATGTTTCTGATGGAATAAAATATTTTCACGTTAAGGCACGCAAAGAAGGAATGTGGGGAAGCACGACTCATTTTATGATACATATAGACACCACTCCGCCGGCCGAGTTTACTCCTAAAGTTGAAATTTTAACCGCAGCGGTTATTCAGCGCGCATTGATTTCATTCTTCACAACAGATGCATTATCAGGAATTGATCACTATGAAGTTGGAGTTATTGATAAGGAAAAAGCTCCGACAGAATCTCCAGCATTCATTGAGGTGCAGAGCCCTTATCAAATATCTTCGTTCTCCGCAAACAGTTCTCGTGTAATAGTAAGAGCGATTGATCGCGCAGGAAATGTTCGCGATGAATCAACAGATGTGAACGTATCTTCTTCACAGCTATTTTATCTTCTTTTAATAGGAGCGTTTATTTTAATTCTTTTGATACTTTGTTATATTTTTGTGCGAAAAATGCTGGCTAAAAGACGTGCGCGAAAAATTGAAAATAATAAGGAATACAGAAATGAAAGAGTTGAGACTAGAAGTTCATCCGAAGTGCCAGTTTGGAAAGTGGATTATCCAGAACCAACAGCTGAAAAACCATTTCCTTTTGAACGAAATAATAATGACTCAAAAAATAAAAAACCCGCGTTAGAAATTTATGAAAAGGAAAAAATAATCAGAACTCCACCGGAAGTTATTTATCCGGAACCTGTGCCGCGAACTCCGCCATCACCAGCACCAAAAATCTCTACCCCAGTAACCCCAACTTCTCAACCAGTTGAACCTTCACCACTTCCTACATCAGCATCTATACCTACAACTCCATTTCCACAACCAACCCCTACTCCTGTAGTTACGCCATCTCCAGTAACTGCTCCACCTATTTCAAATCCAGTGACTCCAACACCTCCGTCAAAACCAATAGCACAACCTGTTTTTTCAAGCCAGATATATTATCCTAGTAAATATGTTCCTAAAGATACGCAAAATTCTCCATTAAAAACAACTCCAAATACAGTAGTGGAAAGTTCATCAGTTAAAACTCCAGAAGCACAAAATCTTGATGTGAAAAAAGTTATTGTTAATACAATAGTCGATGATCATCCTACTTTACCTGAACAAAAAAACAGAATGGATTTTCTAGGTCCAGATCCGCGATAAAAATGTTAGAATAGTTAGAATAAAAACATGGAAACAAAAAACTCAAAAATATTTTCTGTATTTCGTTTTGTTTTTTTGGCGTGCATTTCCGTTTTAATTTTTTGGTTTTGTTTGAATGCACAGGCTCAGGAATTTCAATCATCGAATTTTAAGGTTTTAGATCCGGTGATGTTTTCTGGACAGTATTCTGCGTCGAATTCTTTTAAACTTACAAGTTCGATTTCTCAGATAAGTATTGGAACAAGCACGGCGACTAATTTCAAAGATTCTTCGGGATTCTTATATTTTCCATTTGTTTCAAGTCCTGTCGTAAGTTCAACAGCTGGAGATGGGAAGGTAATACTTTCTTGGAGCGCATCAAGTGGATTTTTAGGTTGGACTATTACTAATTACAGCGTCGGACAGGCTACTGTTTCCGGAGGTCCTTATTCATTCACTACGCTTGGAAATGTTACGACATCAACAAGAACAGGTCTTACAAATGGAACAACTTATTATTTTGTAATTCGCGCGCTTGATGCATTTGGAAATTCTATAGCAACATCAAGTCAAGTATCTGCAGCACCTGTTTCTAGTGGAGGAGGAGGCGGAGGTGGTGGTGGAGGCGGTGGTGGCGGAGGAGGGGGCGGTGGAGGTGGTCAAGGAAGCCAAGGTGAAGAACATAGGAATACTAAAGTGATATTAAAAGGAATAGCATATCCAAAAGCTTTAGTCGCAGTTTTAAAAGATTCCATAATGGTAGACACTCTTACTGCTGACAACGAAGGACTTTGGAATATAGAAATGAGTGTAACAGGCGGAATTTATACTTTTTCAGTTTATGGAACAGATACTAATAAAAAAAGATCAATGACCACAAGTTTTACAACTAACGTTCCTCCAGAGATGACGACTACAATTTCAGATATAATTATCGCACCAACAATAGGTGCAGATAAATCTCAAGTAAAAATTGGAAATGATATAAAGTTTTTTGGTTCAGCAATGCCTCTTTCAAAAGTATCTGTAGTTGTTAACTCAGAACAAACTATTGTTGATAAAACACAAACAGATAAGTTTGGATTTTGGAGTTATAAATTAAATTCTGGAGTTCTTGAAGAAGGAAATCACACTACAAAAAGTCAGGCTACAACAAAAGAAGAGATAGTTTCACCATTTTCTGAAAGTTTGGCATTTAGAGTTGGGAATTCAGATGTTCCTTTTGGTCAATTACCTAAAGGCGCAGCAGGTCAACAGTGTAGCAAGATAGGAGATATAAATAGCGATGGAAAAGTAAACCTGATCGACTTTTCAATACTTCTTTATTTCTGGAATCAACGTAATCCAAAAAATGTGTGTGCTGATATTAACGGCGACGGAACTGTAAATCTTTTCGACTTTTCTATTATGCTGTTCTGGTGGACGGGGTAGGATAAAATATTGTAAAATATAATTATAATTTAAATGTTAAACTTGAAAACTCAAATTTATAAACTTTCTTCGCTATCTTTTTTGTTCGCACTATTTTTTGTTCCATTAATTGCTAATGGACAGGCGGTTTCGCTTACTAGTGCACGCACTACTTATCCTGAAGGTTCTAGTATTTTAGTTTCTCTTTCAATTGATACAGCGGGACGTTCTATTAATGCGATAAGTGGAACAGTTAGTGCGCCAGTTTCGAATTTATCAATTCAAGATGTTCGATATGGCAGTTCAATAATTTCTTTGTGGGTAGCTCAGCCTACAATTAATAGTGCAAGCGGGAGTATAAATTTTACAGGAGGAACTCCAGGAGGATTTAGTGGCGCTGCCGGTCCAATTTTAAGCTTTAATGTTTTAGCAAAAAGTGTTGGAACCTACACCGTGTCTGTAAAAGATTTGAATATTCTTTTAAATGACGGACAAGGAACAGAATTAACAGGAGTAAAAATAAATCCACTTACATTAACAATTGAAAAAAGAAAAGAAGTTGCCGCACCTGCAGTTACTGCGCCTGTGGTGCCATCTACAAAAGAGACAAGTAAGCCTTCAGTAAAACCAAAAACCACATTAGAAAAACCAATAACAGAAACGCAACCTCAAGACATCTTGCCTCCTGATCCGATCATTTCTTCTATAAATAGAGAACCTACGATTGAAAATAATAAATATTTTGCAGTTTTCTTTGCCGTAGATAAAGATTCCGGAGTTTCTTATTATGAAGTTAAAGAACAGCCACTCTTGATATCTTTATTCACAGAAAGTTTTAATACTGAGTGGACTCGAGCAAATACACCTTACATACTTAAATATCAACTATGGGCATCTAATGTAAGAGTGAGAGCATTTGATCAGGTCGGAAATATGGCTGAAACCAGATCATTCAAGCCTTTTCACCCAACTTTGTTAACGATATTCGCTCTACTCTTAGTGATAATTTCTGTGGCAAGCACTCTTATCGTTGCAAAAAGACGTCCAACAAGAAGACGCAAATCAGCTGTATCAAAATAAAAAATGAAAACGATATATAAAAAATACATTAATAAAATATCAGTAGTTATTATCGGACTTCTTTTTGTCCCAGGAATTGCATTTGCTCAAGCAAAATTATTTATTTCTCCCACAACTGGAACATATAGCGTAGGAGAACTTTTTACAGTATTAGTTAATCTAAATTCTGGTGGAGAACCTATAAATGCCGCTACGGCTCAGATCAATTATGACAACACTAGGCTAGATGTTGTGAGTCTGGGTTTTTCTAAATCGATTTTTTCACTGTGGGTTGAAGAACCAAGCTATTCGAACGCTGCAGGATCAATTAAATTTTCTGGTGGATCGCCTAATCCAGGTTTTAATGGAGCTTCCGGTTCAATAATAAGAATTACTTTTAGGTCAAAAGCAGTTGGAAAAGCTCCTATAGAATTTTTAAGCGGATCAGTATTGGCAAATGACGGAAAGGGAACAAATATTCTAGATGGAATGACCGGTGCTTCATTTAATATTCAAACAGCAACAGTTGAAACAAAAGCGACTCCAGTTATAGAGCAAAAAGGAGAAACAAATGTTCCTATCGAATCGCCGATATTTACAGATTTTCCAAAACAACTGAACAGCGGAGAAGTTTTAACTATAAAAGGTTTGAGTTTGCCAAATAGCAAAGTCGCGATCTTTTTGCAGAAAGGTTCCGAAGAGCCAACGATCTACGAAATTCATTCTAAAGTTGACGGAAGATTTGAGTTTATTTCAACAGAACCAGTTAAGGCAGGATTTTATAGAATATGGGCGAGAAGCACTACGCTTGAAGGATTATCAAGCGGAAATTCTGAAGTGTTAACGATTGAAGTTTTAGAAACTACTGCAATTAGGATTGGAAAAATGGCATTAAATTATATGACAGTTTTTGTAACATTGTTTGCAATGTCAGCGCTTCTAATACTTATCATTTTGTTTATCTGGTTTAAGCTTAGAAGATGGCAAAAGAAACAAGGTGTTGAAATTTCTGAAGCAGAAGATGAAGTTCATAAATCTTTTGATAAAGTTAAAGATGGCTTAGGAAGATATGTTGATTATCTACTCGAAGGAAAAACACCGGATGCAATAAGAAAAAGAGAAAGACAAACAAAAGGTGATCTAAATGATGAACTCGAAGCGTTAGAAAAGAGAATCAAAAAAGAGATCGAAGATATCAAAAATCCACCGAAAAAAGATAAATAATATTCAGTTTGACATATCTGTCGGTATCTGCTAGTATGATTACTGTGAGTGCTGATTATTTTTAATGGTTAGCGCTAAAATACAAATATAGCAAGAAATCGCCTTCGGGTGATTTTTTGTTTTTTTATAAGAGTTTTTTCTTGCAGAGTTTTTTATTTATATTAAAATTATCTTATGGATTGTTTTGACAGATGATCAACGGCTGCACTCACATTATATATTTGTTTTGGAGGCTAGCACCCGTTGATCATCTGTCAACGCAATAACAACGCAATAAAAAACACGCTGCAATTTTCGCAGTGTATTTTTTTATAAAAATAAAAATATTAAATAAATTTTCAAAAATATTTTTTAAAATATTTTCATTAATTTTTTGTTAAAGTTATCCACATATTTTTTATAAAAAATACTTTAAAAATTTTTGTTGGTGTATAATTTATATAGGGTTCACGTAATAATTTTTCAACTCTGTTCATCTCAATAAATTTTTTATTTAAAAAAGTGATACAGAGGGTCGACTATTTAATGTGAACATCTATAACAAATAATTTATTTCTCTTTTTCGCAAAAGAGATAAAACAAATAATATGGCAGCAAAAAAGAAAGTAGCAAAAAAGAAAGTAGCAAAGAAAGGAAAGAAGAGATAATCTTCTTAACTTCACTTCTCACAAAACCGCTCGAAAGAGCGGTTTTGTGTTTAAAATTAAACTTCTATTTTTGGTACATTTCTTCGTTGCTCGTTTACGGTGCTCCCTCACAATACTACCAAGTATTGCTCGGTTCGCTCCGCACTCGCGCCTCGAACTGTACCCAAAAATAAAAGTTTAAAGGTTTAGAAAAAACATGTTCTAATATACTAAAATATGTTATTATAATCTCGCTATGTTTTTAATAGAAAAAATATTTGGTGACCAAAATAAGAAGGCTTTAAAGCCCTATATTTCCAGAGTGGACGAGATAAATTCCTGGGAACCTGAAATTTCGGCATTATCCGACGAGACTTTGGCAAATAAGACAACTGAATTTAAAGATAGACTTTCTAAAGGAGAAACGCTTGATGATATTCTAGCGGAAACTTTTGCTGTTGTTCGTGAAGTTTCAAAAAGAAAGCGAAAAGAAAGACATTACGATGTTCAACTTATCGGAGGAATGATACTTCATGATGGTAAGATTTCTGAAATGAGAACAGGAGAAGGAAAAACTCTTGTTGCTACACTTCCTGCATATTTAAATGCTTTGACAGGACACGGCGTTCATATAGTTACTGTTAATGATTATCTTTCAAGAAGAGATGCAGTATGGATGGGAGAAATTTATTCTTTTCTAGGACTTTCAGTTGGTGTTATAAACCACGATCTATCATTTATTTACGATCCATCGCATGTTGAAAAAGATGAAGAAAGAGACAAAGTCGGATCTTTTAAAGTTGTATATGATTATTTGCGACCATGCACAAGAAAAGAAGCTTATGCTGCTGATATAACTTATGGAACCAACAATCAATTTGGTTTCGATTATCTTTTTGATAATACTGAATATGAATTTAGATCAGTAAGACAGCGTGAATACAATTTCGCAATCGTTGACGAAATAGATTCTATTTTAATTGATGAAGCTCGAACTCCGCTTATTATCTCAATGCCAACAGTTGAGTCTGAGGATCTTTATGTTAGATTTGCGGGGATTGCAAACAGGATGAAACCAGAAGTTCATTATAAAGTTGATGAAAAATTCAAATCAATTTCTATAACAGACGAAGGAATAGATTTTGCAGAAAAAGAACTTGGTGTTGAAAATATTTACACAGAAAAGGGAATTAAATATGTTCATCATTTAGAAACTGCTGTTAGAGCGAAAGCACTTTTCAGTAATGATGTTGATTATGTCGTTCGTGAAGATGAAATTATTATCGTAGACACTTTTACAGGAAGGCTTCAGCCGGGCAGACGCTGGTCAGATGGCTTGCATCAGGCAATAGAAGCAAAAGAAGGTGTAAAAATTCAGAGAGAATCTCGAACATTCGCTTCTATTACATTTCAAAACTATTTCAGACTTTATAAAAAATTAGGAGGTATGACAGGAACCGCGATAACTTCTCAAGAAGAATTTTTGAAAGTTTATGGCTTGGATACTATTGCTGTTCCGACAAATAAAATAAACCAAAGAAAAGACCACAACGATCTTATTTTCCAGACCGAATCTGGCAAATTTTCTGCTGTTGCAAAAAGAGTTAAAGAACTAAATAAAAATGGTCAGCCTGTTTTAATAGGAACTGTTTCAATTGAAAAGAACGAAATTCTTTCTGAATTTCTAAAGAGCGAAGGAGTCCAACATCAAATACTTAATGCAAAAAATCATGAACGCGAAGGAGAGATTATTGCTCAAGCCGGCCGTCGTGCGCAAGTGACGGTTGCAACAAACATGGCTGGACGAGGTATCGACATCAAGCTTGGTGGCGTGCCCTTCGATCAAGAAGAATATGATAAGGTAAAAAATTTAGGAGGATTGGTCGTTATAGGAACAGAGCGTCACGAGGCACGCAGAATAGATAATCAGCTTCGAGGACGTGCAGGAAGACAAGGCGATCCTGGAGAAACGCAATTTTTCGTTTCGCTAGAAGATTCGCTTATGAGAATTTTTGCTACCGATACTCTTAAAACAATGATGGGAAGATTTAATATTCCTGAAGATCAGCCGATAGAAAATGGAATAATCACGCGATCACTCGAGGCAGCTCAGACAAAGATCGAAGGCTTCCATTTTGATTCTAGAAAACAAGTTCTTGAATATGACGATGTGTTAAACCATCAACGAAAGACTGTTTATGACAGACGAAGAAAGATATTGAGTGGAAATCCGGAAGAAATCAAAGTAGTGCTCCAAGAAATGTTTGCGGACGATGACGACACTTTAGATGTTTTAGACAAAAGAGTAGAACTTGTCGGCGAAGCGGAATTTTATCCTGCGGTAAAGCGCTTATTGCTTCAAACGATCGATTTGTTCTGGGTAGACCATTTGGAAATGATGGATTATTTGCGAGGAAGCGTAAATTTGCGCGCTTACGGGCAGCGTGACCCATTAGTTGAGTATAAGAAAGAAGGTCTTAAACTTTTCCGCGATATGCAGGTTTCAATTGCAGACCAAGTTGCTAAATTTATTCCAGAACTTGGTGCTGGCGCTTTGATAAGAGAAGAAGAAAAGGCAAAAGAAGCGCATAAGCATATTGTTGCTGTGGGCGGTTCTGACTCATCCGGAGATTCTGTTGCTTCAAAAATCATACATTCAAAAAACAGCAATCAAAATCAAAACAATCCTTCTACTTCTTCGGACGAAAAACTCGGCAGAAACGATCCTTGCCCATGTGGAAGCGGAAAGAAATATAAAAAGTGCTGCGGAAAGTAACATGAGATACATTACTGATAAAAATGAAAAAATTGTTGCTGATAAATATATCGAAGAAGCAAAAATAATGGCCCAAAAAGCAACATGCAGCCGTGCGAAATGCGGAGCTGTAATCGTAAAAGACGAGGAAATTATTGGTAGAGGTTTTAACTCTCCTCCATATAACGATGAAAAAGAGCGCAGATGCGAAAACAAAAAGAATGAATATGATATAAAGGTTACCGATAAAACATGTTGCATGCATGCTGAACAGCGAGCGATTATGGATGCTTTACGTAACCATGCAGATAAATTAGAAGGATCAAAACTTTATTTTTCTCGTTTTTATTCTAATGGAAAGCAGCGGCTTACTGGAGGAAGGGAAGGAAAAAATCAATTATATTGCACAGTTTGTACAAAAATGATGTTTGATGTCGGTGTCGCAGAATTTATTCTTCCACATGTAAAAGGTATTGGTGTATATCTTGCAGAAGAATATTTGGTCAGATCATTTGGTTATGGTAAGTATGATGTAGAAAAATTAAAATAAGCTTATGAAAATTATTTTAGGATCACAATCAAAAGGAAGAAAGCAGATTTTTGAGGAAATGGGTTATCAGTTTGAAGTAATGTCTTCAAATATAGATGAAAAGGCAATTAGATTTGAAGATCCAAAGGAACTTACACTTGCTCTCGCTAAAGCAAAAGCAGAAGCTCTCAAACCGCAGATATTAGAATCTGCGATTCTTATTACTTCAGATCAAGTAGTTGTGTGGAATAATGAAATTAGAGAAAAACCGCAGGATGAAAAGGAAGCCAGAGAATATTTGGAAGGCTACAATATTTATCCCGCAGAAACAGTAACTGCTGTTGTGGTGACAAATCTTGCTACAGGTAAACAAGCAGAAGGAATAGATATTGCAAAAGTGCATTTTAATGAATTTTTAGAAAAAGATATTGAAGACATTTTGAATGATGGAAGAACATTTGAAATAGCTGGAGGATTTACAGTAGACGGCGAATTATGGGAGTCTCATATAAAAGAGATCGAAGGAACTAGAGATAGCGTAATAGGATTACCAAAAGAACTTACCGAGCGATTGATGAACGAAGTTTTGGAATAAATTAAAATCAGAGACAAAAAATCAAAGCCTAACTCATAGAGTTAGGCTTTGTGTTGTTTAACAAATTATTTTTCTGCTTTAGGAACATTTTGTAATTCATTAAATTCGCGAACTTGTTCAAGAAGATCGACTAATGTTGAAACAAGATATTTCTTGCTGACTTCTGTAGAAATTTTTATCCCAGGACGAATGAGTGGGGAAGTGACCTCAACAGTGTATGTTTCGTTAGTTCTATTCATAATTTTATCTATTGAAAAGCATACTATTTAAAAATAAAAATTACAATAAAAAATCGCCTTTTTATGTTAAGGCGATTTTCATTTTATCTGTTATTTGATGAGTAATAATGTTTTAAAAATATCTACTACCGAAGCTCCAAAGTTGTATAAAGTATTCATCGAAACTGGCGAAGTTGGTTCAGGTGGTGGAGGTGGTGTTTGAACTGGCGGAGCAGATTCCATCGGCATAGGAGGTGGTGGCTGCATCTGGGGTTGAGGTGATTGCATTAAGGTTGGGTTTGCAGGCATCATTTGGCCTTCACCTCCAGTGGTGCTATTTGATGGTGGTTGCATCATTTCTCCGGAAGATGGCATTGAGCCACCTCCAGTTGTTCCTTGTGGAGGTTGCTGGTACTGCTGGTAATTTTCTTGTGGTGGTTGCATTTGCGGACAATTTTCACCTTCGCATTTAATCATTGTTGTCGGAGGAACAGGCCCTCCAGAGCTTCCAGCAGGAGCTCCACAGTTTGTAGGATTTGACTCGCAGTATTTTTGGCACTCTTCAGGACTACTGCATCCACCTGGACCCTTCATTGTTTGCTGCATTTGATAACCACCGCTAGTACTACCAGATGTTCCTGGCGCCATTTGATTTTGGATATTTTGAGTTCCAAAGTTTTTGCATTCTTCCTGATTTGATTCACAATATTTCTGACATTCTTCGGGGCTGCTACATCCGCCTGGGCCTTTCATCATTTGTGGTTGTTGATAGTTGCTGTTATTGCCAGGAGCTCCAGGCATAATTTGATTTTGGCCATCACCTTGTGGTCTAAAATTGGCACACTCTTCTTTATTTGATTCGCAATATTTCTGACACTCTTCAGGACTGCTGCATCCACCCAGACCCTTCATCATTCCTCCATTAAAAGTAGAAGATCCATTACCTCCTTGTCCTGGAGGAGTCATATTTTGAAAGTTTTTCATATTTGATTCAAAACAAGTTCGTATTTTATCACCGATAGATTGGGTTGCAGGACCTGATCCACTTTTTAATTTATTCATAGCTTCAGTTCCGATTTGTGCTTCCAAACAAGTTAATACTTCTGGTGGAGCTTGTTTTAACGATTCGTTAAAACGTGCTGTTCCTTCCTCCATTCTTTTTAGATCTTCAGGACTTATTAATCCGTTCTCTTTTCCAAAATCAAAGCATGTTTGTTGATTGTCAGGATTATTACAAAAGGCATCACATTCTTGTTTATTTTTGCACCCGCCAGGACCTTTACCTTTTGTTTTTTTGGCCATAGTTGCTTCTTCTGGTGTCATAAATCCTGCAGCTTCGGCAAAAGCTGAACATTCGTCAAAATGTTCTTCAGCACCGCAATAAGCATCGCATGCTTCTTTTCCTTTGCAGTTTGGCATTTTAACTCCTTTTTTAATTGCCGCCAGTACTTTTTGAGAATCAGCTTTTTCTTGATCGCTCATAAAGCCTGCTTCTATGGCGAAGTTCATACAAACTTCCATATGTGATGAATCATTGCAGTATACATCGCAAGCTTCCTTGCCGTTGCATGGCGGAGGCACAGCACCTTTTTTAACTGCTGCGACCATTTTTTTAGCATCTTCAAGTTCTTTGCCTTGTATAAAACCTGCAGCTTCGCCAAAAGCGATACATGCTTCCATGTGACTCGAATCATTGCAGTAAGTATCACACTCTTTTTTGTTATTACATGGCAGAGGTTTTATGCCACTTGTTAGAGCTTTTTGAACTTTTTTTGCTTCTTCCAGTTGGTCTGGAGGCATTATGTCATTTTTTTCAGCAAAGGAGACGCATTCATCAATATGGCTCATATCGTTGCAGTATTGCTCACAACTATTTTTATCCTTGCATCCACCTGGCCCCTTGTTGCCGGCAGCTTTAAATTTTTTTGCTACAGACAGATCTTCTTTGGACATAAGATTATTTTTTTCTGCAAAGTTTAAACATACTTCCATGTGAGCTGAATTGTCGCAATATGTTTTGCACGCAGCTTTATCTTTGCAATTTCCCAGTTCTTTGACCGGATATTGAACGCTTTCTATTCCAGTAATTTCGGTGGTAGTTTGAGCAATAACAATATTTATGAAAAATGCTGATGCTATTGTTAAAAAACCAAGAGTAACTAATTTAGTTAAATTTTTTGTATTCATATTTTTATTCAAAAGGATTAGTTTTTACATCTTTAAAAGGATTTGCTTTGTCAACCGGATTAATATCTGGCTTATTTTCAAGAGGGTTTGTTGTGACTGAAGGTAAAACTCCCTTTGAGGCCGAGTCAGTAATTACCTTAGCGGATTCACTTGCTGCTTTGTCAGCATTTTGTTCAATGTTGGTTTTGATATTATTTTTATTTACCAGATAAAAATAAATTACGACCGAAAAAACTATAATTATTACAATAGCCACTGAGGAGATTGTAATCGATTTTTTGTTCATGTTAATTGATAATTATTTTATAATCTTGCTACTTATTATATAATGATTGATGTTTTTATGTTTGGAAAACTGTGAATAAAAATTAAAGTTTTATAAAATAATATGAATGATCAAATACCAAGAGTGGGCGTTGGAGTAATGATTTTTAAGGATGGAAAAATTTTACTAACTAAGCGCAAGGGTGCGCATGGCGCTGGCGAATACTCATTTCCAGGAGGTCATTTGGAATATATGGAATCATTTGAAGAATGTGCGAGACGAGAAACGAGGGAAGAGGCGGGTATAGAAATTCAGAATCTAAGATTTTCTTATGTTACAAATTCAAAAAAATATACTCCGAAGCATTATATTCACATCGGACTTATTGCAGATTGGAAAAGTGGCGAGCCTAAAATAATGGAGCCTGAAAAGTCTGAAGAGTGGAAGTGGTATGATTTGGACAATTTACCAGAACCGCTTTTTGAGTTTTCGGAATTTGCTGTTGAGGCTTATAAAAACGGCGAAAATTATATAAAATTATTTGAATAAAAAACAGGCTAATCTCTAAATGAGATTAGCCTGTTGGGTTGTAATGTGCGTCCAGATCTCTAGATCAGAGGACTGGTGCTTGTCACTACTTTTCTGCCACATGAACAGCCATAAAGATTATGGTTTGTTCTGATGCCGTTGGTTTTAGTATACTCGGGACCGTATTTTTCGTTCCACTCTTCGTGTTCGAATTCGTGTTGATGCATCGGATCTCCGGCTTCAACCACGTTACCTTTCAATATATCAGGTGTTTCTTTTGGCATATTTTTATTTCTGCTGTTAAATAAATTATAGTATATATGTATGTTTGTCAAGTAGCTATGTTGAGTTCATGTGATTTTGATACTTATAAATACAGTTTAAAGATGCTATAATAAATTTTAATTATGTTTTGGAAAAGAAAAAAGTCTCTTAAAGTTGTTACTCACTGTGGCGGATTTCACGCGGACGATGTGTTTGCAACAGCTACACTATTTATAGTTTTTGGAGAGGATAATATTGAGGTTATCCGAACACGTGATCCTGAGATCATAAAAAATGCGAACATTGTTTTTGATGTTGGTCATATATACGATGTTGAAAAAAATCGTTTCGATCATCATCAAGGAGGAGATGACTTAATGAGAAAAAATGGAATTCCTTATGCATCATTTGGTTTGGTTTGGAAAAATTTTGCTTCCAGAATCATTCCTCATCAAGAAATAATAGACGCTATCGATAAAAATCTGGTTCAGCCCGTAGACGCAGGAGACAACGGTGTTGTTATTGCAAAAAGTCTGTTTGACGAAATCACGGAGTATGAAATTTCAGATGTTATAGAAGCTTTTAATAACACTTGGAAAGAAAAGCACTACGATCTAGATAAAGAATTTTTAAATATGGTTCACTTTGCTAAACAACTCTTGGAAAGGGAAATCGCTCACGAAAGTTCGAAATTTGAAGCTTATCAAATTGTCCAAAAGATTTATAACGAAACTTCTGATAAAAGAATTATAATTTTAGATCATTATTATCCTTGGAAAAATTTTATTACAAAATGTCCAGAACCTCTTTTTGTTATCGCTCCTTATTTTGAAAATTATGGTGTTCATGCCGTTCCTGTGGAAGAAAAAAGTTTTGATACAAGAGTAAAAATGCCTGTAGAATGGGGTGGAAAAGAAAAAGAAGAGTTAGCTTTGGCATCAGGTATTCCTGACGCTATTTTTTGTCATAAAGGTAGGCATTTTGCTGTTGTAGAAACTAAAGAAGGCGCATTGGAAATGGCAAAAAAAGCGATACAAGCAATTGACGGAAGTTATTAATTAATATAATCTTTTTTTAGAATATTTATGGAAGAGAAAAAAGTTGTAGTTATAAGCGGAGGTTTTGATCCAATTCATGTTGGTCACATTAGAATGATCCATGAAGCGGCTGAGTTAGGAGATGAACTTATCGTTATTGTAAACAATGACAACTGGCTTCGAAAGAAGAAAGGTTTTGCTTTTATCGACGAAGGGGAGCGAATGGAGATCGTTAAAGCTATAAAAGGTGTTGATAAAGTTGCGCTTTCCGAACATGGTCCAAATCCAACCGACATGAGCGTTTGCGCTGAACTTGAGAAGATCAAGCCTGATATTTTCGCTAACGGTGGAGATCGCACAGACAAAAATATTCCAGAGATTCCTGTTTGTGAGAAGATTGGATGTAAAATGGTGTTCGGTGTAGGGGTCGGAGGTAAAGTTCAAGCGAGTTCTGATCTTCTTAGAAGATACGCTGATTTTTTGAAAAGAAAGGAGAAAGGTGAATAAATATCCTGTTAATGAGGTTAATAATCCAAATTGCTTTGTTTGTCGAAATGAAGATGGTGAAGTTTCAATTTGGCCTAAATTCAAAGATATAACCTTGCAAGAATTAATGGAAATTTTGGAGCAGGAATTTCCGAATGTTCCAAGCACTGATATAAAAATCAAAACTCTTGCTATGTATGTGAAGAAAAGCGAACCGAAATAACGGTTCGCTTTTTGTTTTGCAATACTGCTAAAATAAGCTATATTTTAAGCATATGTTAATAGATGAATTAGAGGTTTATATAAAAGCAGGCCGAGGTGGTAATGGTGTAGTTCGCTGGCTTCATGAGAAAGGGAAAGAGTTCGGTGGTCCTTCAGGAGGTAATGGCGGAAAAGGTGGCGATGTTTATGTTCACGCTATACGTGATATCGGTCTTCTTGCTAAATACAGAAACAAAAAAAGTTTTGAGGCGCAACGTGGCGAAGATGGTAGAAAAAATTCCATGCACGGAAAAGATGGCAAAGACATCACTATCGATCTTCCTGTAGGTTCAGTAATCACTAACTTAAAAACTGGCAAAAAAATCCAACTTCTTTCTGAAGGAGAAACCGTTATGATATTAAGAGGTGGAAACGGTGGACTTGGTAATGAACACTTTAAAGCATCAACAAATGTTCGACCTATAGAATTTACCTTAGGTAAGGAATGCGAAGATGCAGATTTTTTTATTGAGCTCGAACTTGTAGCAGATGCAGGACTCATAGGTTTCCCAAATGCTGGAAAATCAAGTTTGCTTAATGATCTTACAAATGCGAATGCAAAAGTTGGAAGCTATCAGTTTACGACTCTTGAGCCGAACTTGGGAGATATGCACGGATTTATTTTAGCTGACATTCCAGGACTTATTGAAGGCGCTTCACAAGGCAAAGGTTTGGGTCATAAATTTTTACGTCATATAAAAAGAACAAGACTTCTTATTCATCTTATTTCACTCGAAGAGGATGATGTTTTATCAAAATATGATGTGATCCGTAAAGAGCTCGAAGATTTTGATAAAGATCTTTCTGAAAAAGAAGAAGTCGTGGTTCTCACAAAAACAGATCTTGTTACTGAAAAAGAATTAAAAGAAAAAGTTAAGCAGATAAAAAAGAGAAATAAAAAAGTTTTTACCGTTTCCATTTTAGATGATGAAGCTATGAAGAATTTAAAAGACGAATTGGTGAAGATTTTAAGAAAAATTTAAAATTTACTAGTCATCTTTCTTCTGTTTAAGAAAGTGATAAAATAATTTTATGAAAGATTATAAAACTACAATTGGTTTGGAAATACATGCAGAACTCAAAACAAAGACAAAGATGTTTTGTAATTCCAAGAACGATCCCGATGAAGACAAACCTAATGTAAATATCTGCCCTGTATGTATGGGTCATCCTGGAACTTTGCCTGTTGTAAATAAAGAGGCAGTTAGGCATGTGCTTAGGGTTGGAGTTGCTGTGGGTGGAAAAATTGCCGATTTCACAGAGTTTGATAGAAAAAACTATTTTTATCCTGATATTCCTAAGGGCTATCAGATAAGCCAATACAAATATCCGCTTGTTAGCGGAGGAATGCTTCGTGGAATAGAAATTACTCGCGTTCATCTTGAAGAAGATACAGGAACCTCACTTCATGAAGAAGGCGATTACTCTCTATTAAATTACAACCGTGCAGGCGTTCCTTTAATGGAGCTTGTTACTGAACCAGTAATTCATACTGCCAAAGACGCTTCGGATTTTGCCCGCGAACTTCAGCTTCTTTTGCGCTATTTGGGCGCAGGTGAGGCCAATATGGAAAAGGGCGAGATGCGAGTTGAGGCAAATATTTCTGTAAGCGCAGATGAAAAATTAGGCACAAAAGTTGAGGTAAAAAATCTAAACTCATTTAAGACAGTTGAAAAGGCGATTGAGTATGAAGTAAAAAGACATATCGAAGCGTTGGAGAACGGTGAGCAGATCGTTCAAGAAACAAGAGGTTGGGACGAAGTAAAGCAAGCAACTTTCTCTCAGCGAAAAAAAGAGGATTCACACGATTATCGTTATTTTCCTGATCCTGATATTCCAAAATTTAAATTATCAGAATTTCCTGAGTTTAGAGTTGAAGAAATCAAAAAAGGATTACCGGAACTTCCATGGGAAAAAAGAAAGCGCTATGAAGAAAAATACGGTATAAAGCTTGAAGATGTTGAAATATACGTTCGCGATAAAAAGTGGGCAGATTATTTTGAAAAAGTTACAGCCGAGTTTAAGGGTGATGTTGAGCTTATTAAACTCGCATCAAATTACATCACTTCAGATCTTGTTGGGCTTATTAAATCAATAGGTGAAGCAAAATTTCCAGAAGCAATGTTGCTTGCGAAACTTATAAAAATGACGAAGGATTCAATGGTTTCTTCTCGTGGAGCAAAAGATATTCTAAAAATTATGTATGGTCATGGTGGCGATCCAGAAGAAATTGCAAACAAGGAAGGCTTATTGCAAAAGAGCAATGAAGAAGAACTTAAGGCGACTGCAGAAAAAATCATTGCAGCTAATTCTCAAGTCGCAGCCGATTACAAAGCAGGCAAAGAATCTTCTCTTCAGTTTTTGATCGGACAAGGAATGAAAGAAACAAAAGGAAGCGCAAATCCTCAAGTTCTCAGAAAGATATTTATGGAATTATTGAAGAATTAAAAAAATATTTTTTCTGTCATTTCACTTTCTCTTGTCATTCCCGCGAAGGCGGGAATCCAGATTAAACAGAGATAAACTAGATTCCCGCCTTCGCGGGAATGACAGATTTTTAAAATAAAAAAAGACCGTCTGTAATAGTCGGTCTTTTTGTATTACGATATTTCTTTTTGCTTTTGCCATTCTTCTGAATTGCACCATTCGAGACTGAATAACTCTTTCTTTACACTTTTTTTGCCATTTACTATTATTTCAACTTCTATTCTTACAAATTGATTTTTAGCATCTGACTCTAAATGTTTCGTTACTACAGCTCTATTTCCGCGATATTCGCCACTTCTTATGTATATTATTCCACCAATCGGAGCATTTCTTTCAATTCTGTCCCTCAGCTGATTATTGTATGATTTATCAGCTTCTTTTAATCTATCTTTATCATTCATGTTTTAACCTCCTAAGGCTAGATTTATCGTTAAAATTTAATCTACGATATTCCAATGTCATTATAAGGCATAGACAGGAATAATTAAAATAATTTAAAATATTCAACAAAAGATATTAACTTCGTCAACACTTAAGTCTTTTAAAGATATTAGTTATAATATAGGAATAATTTATATTTAAAATTAAATTTCAATATGGCAAAACTAAAAGTAGCAATTAATGGTGCAGGAAGGATCGGTCGGGCATTTTGTAAGATGGCTCACAAAAGAGAGGGGCTTGATATTGTCGCGATAAATGATCTAGGAAGTATTGAATCTGTCGCATATCTTTTAAAATATGATACTGCATATGGCATAAGTGATTTATCAGTGAGTGTAAATAAAGATAAGACGGCGATTATAATTGATGGTAAGGAAGTAAAATATCTAAGTGAGAAGGATCCTAACAATCTTCCTTGGAAAGCACTTGATGTGGATGTTGTTGTAGAATCAACAGGTTTGTTTACAACATATGAAAAGGCAAGAGCACATATTAATGCTGGTGCAAAAAAGGTTGTTATAACAGCTCCAGTAAAAGGTGATTCAAAAGATGAGACAGAAGCAACAGTGCTTTTGGGTATCAATGAAGAAAAATTAAAAACTTGTGTTATTAGCTCAAATGCTTCTTGCACAACAAACGCAGGATCACCTCTTATGGCAATTCTTCACGAAAATATTGGTATTGAAAAAGCAATTTTAAATACTGTTCATGCTTATACTGCAAGCCAATCAATAGTTGATGGAATTAACAAAAAAGATCTAAGAGAAGGACGAGCCGCAGCACAAAACATTGTGCCTTCTTCTACTGGTGCCGCGATTGCAGTTACTAAAGCTTTGCCAGATCTTTTGGGAAAATTTGATGGAATATCAATGAGAGTGCCAGTAGTCGTAGGTTCAATAGTTGACGTTACATTTATTGCTAAAAGAAATACAAGTTCTGAAGAAGTAAACGAAATTTTGCAAAAGGCTGCACAAGATCCAAGATGGAAAAATATTTTTACAGTTACAGACGAGCCAATAGTTTCCTCGGACATCAGAGGCAACATTTATGCATCAATTGCCGATTTGTCTTTTACTCGCGTAGTTGATGGAAATTTGGTAAAGGTTTTGGCGTGGTATGATAATGAAATGGGGTATACGTATACGTTGGTGGAGCATGTTATAAAGACAGGACAATACTTATAATTTTTATTAGCCATAAAATATTTAAAACATATGAAAATTTTTATTGCCAGTGATCATGCCGGATTTAATTTAAAAAAAGAACTTATTGGGCATCTTCGCGAACTAAATTATGACGTTGAAGATAAGGGCGCTTTAACTCTTGATGAGAATGATGATTATCCAGATTTCATTTCTTTGGTTGCAGAAGAAGTTGCAAAGAATCCCATTGAACATAGAGGTATTGTATTGGGAGGTTCAGGCCAAGGCGAAGCTATAGTAGCAAATAGATTTCCAGGTGTTTATGCCGCACTATATTATGGTTCAAATATCGATATCGTAAAATATTCTAGAGAGCATAATAATGCAAATATTCTTTCTCTTGGTGCAAGATTTCTTTCAGAAGAAGAGGCATTAGATGCAGTTAAGTTATGGTTAGAAACCGATTTTAGTAATGATCCAAGACATGTTCGCAGAATTGGAAAAATAGATCAACTTTTAAAATAAATTAATGGGATGGAAATTATTCCTGCTATAATACCACAAAGTTTAGATGATCTGCGAGAAAAATTATCGCTTGTTGTTGACCGTGTTCCTTTTGTTCAGATAGACGTTACGGATGGACATTTTGTTCACTCAAAAAGTTGGCCATATGATGATAATGGTGAAGAATTTAATCGCATAGTAAATGGTGATGAAGGACTGCCTTTTTGGGATAAAATTAATTTTGAAATTGATATGATGGTGGAATATCCTGAAGATAAAATCGAGCAGTGGATAAGCGCAGGAGCTTCAAGAATAGTTTTTCATATAGAAAGCACAAAAAATCCTGAGATCGTTATTGATCATTTAAAAGAGTTGGGTGTAGAAGTTGGAGTCGCTTTAAATATTGGCACGCCAGCAGAAATTTTAGATCCTATTGCAGAGAAGATCGATTTTATACAGTGTATGGGAATTGGGAGGATTGGTTTTCAAGGGGAAACTTTTGATGAACAGGCTATTTCAAAAGTTGCAGATCTAAAAGAAAAATATCCTAACATTCCGATAAGTGTTGATGGTGGAGTTAATTTTGAAAATATAGAAGAACTTCGCAATGCTGGAGCAACACGTTTTGTTGTCGGTTCTGCAATATTCGAAAGCGGAGACGTCGAAGATTCTATCGAACAATTTAAAAATTTATAAATAAGATTTACGAGTTTGACACATCTCTTTGTCACTCGCTTATAATAATTATGTCTATCGATGATAAAAAAATAAAAGAATTGGAAATTAAAGCTAATCTTATTCGCGAATCTGTTATAGAGATGTTGCTTGAGGCTGGCTCAGGTCATACTGCAGGTCCACTAGGAATGGCAGACGTTTTCACATATCTTTATTTTCATGCTTTAAAGTATGATCCTAAAAATCCATTATGGTCTGATCGTGACAGATTAGTAGTTTCAAACGGTCATATCTGCCCAGTGCTTTATGCATCTATGGCTGCTGCTGGATATTTTCCATATAGTGAACTTTTAACTCTTAGAAAATTTGGTTCGATTCTTCAAGGTCATCCTCAACGCGAAAAGCTTCCTGCTGTTGAAACAAGTTCGGGTCCTTTAGGTTCAGGTCTTTCTCAGACTGTAGGAATGGCTTTAGCCTCTAGAATTGATAATGGAAAAAATACTTTTAAAAATTTTTTCTATTGCATAATGAGCGATGGTGAGCTTGATGAAGGACAAAGTTGGGAAGCGATTATGCTTGCTGGAAAAGAGAAGATTGGAAATTTGATTGCGATTGTTGATCGTAATTATATTCAGATAGGTGGTTCTACCGAAGATGTTATGCCTCTTTCTCCGTTATCTCAAAAATGGGAATCATTTAATTGGCATGTTCAAGAAATAGATGGGCACAACTTCGAAGCTCTTGATATTGCATTTGGACGAGCAAAAGCAGAATTCGAAAAGCCTTCTGTAATTATTGCCCACACTATTCCAGGAAAAGGCGTAGCAGAATTTGAACGCAATTTTGAGTGGCATGGCAAACCTCCAAGTAAGGAAGAAGCTAAGAGGGCTCTTACTGAACTACGAACGTTGGGTGGAAAGATTATAAGCGAACATCAATAAAATAAATATGATTCCAGATTCAAAAAAACTTAATCCAAAAATTTTTGACAACGATGTTGAAAGAATATCTGTTCGCGTTGGATTTGGTCAAGGTTTACTTGCGGCGGGGGAATTGGACGAAAAAGTTGTGGGGCTTTGCGCAGATCTTACCAATTCAACTCAAATGAACCTCTTTGCAAAGAAATTTCCCAATCGTTTTATAGAGGTTGGGGTTGCAGAACAAAATCTTGCCAGCGTTGCATCTGGTGTGGCAGCAATGGGGAAAATACCATTCATTGCTTCTTATGCAATGTTTAATCCTGGACGCAATTGGGAACAAATACGCACGACTATTTGTTTCAATAATGTGCCGGTAAAAATAATAGGTTCTCACGTTGGTGTTTCAGTTGGTCAAGACGGAGGAACGCACCAAGCTCTTGAGGATATTGCTATGATGCGAGTTCTTCCAAATATGGTTGTAATCTCTCCTTGCGATTCTTTAGAAGCAAAAAAGGCAACTATGGCTTGCGCAAAAACCAACATACCGACATATATCAGGTTGGCTAGAGAAAATACTCCAATTATTACTACAGAAGAAACTCCTTTTGAGATAGGAAAGGCACAAGTTTTTTTTGAGCCTTCTTCTGGAAAGGTAGATGTAGGGATAATTGCAACAGGCACTTTAGTTTACAAGGCATTGGTTGTGGCAAAAAAATTAGAAGCAGAAGGAATGGGAGTTAAAGTTCTTAATCTTTCAACTATCAAGCCGATAGACGCAGATGCTATTATTTCACTTTCAAAAGAAGCAGGTGCGATTGTCACTGTAGAAGAACATCAGATACAAGGCGGGATGGGGAGTGCGGTGTGCGAAGTTCTAACAATGAATAATCCAGTTCCAGTTGAGTTTGTGGGTGTTAACAATCAATTCGGACAATCTGGAAAACCAGAAGAACTTCTAGAATTTTACGGAATGGGTGAGAGTCATATTATTGAAGCTGTTAAAAAGGTTGTGAAAAGAAAGTAATTCTATTAAACTATACCGAGATATGGAAATAATCGCAGGTGGAATTTATCAACATTTCAAAAACAAAAAGTTTTATAAAGTCATAGGCGTTGGCAAGAACAGCGAGACTATGGAGGATGTTGTTATATACGAACCTCAGTATGAATCAGAAGTTAAATTTTGGGTTCGTCCAATAAAAATGTTTTGTGAGGAATTGGAGCATGAAGGTATAAAACAGCCAAGATTTAAATTCATAAAATAAAATACAAAAAACTCTGACAGAATTTGTCAGAGTTTTTTAATTTAATTTATTTTATAGGACCGATCCTTGTGATAATTAATGAATTGATCTCGATCATTATTTTTTCGGTTTCTCTTTTAAGTTCTCCTAAACGTTTTTCTAGATCTACCTCTTTTAATAAAACGTCATCAGTTTTATTTTCAAAGTCTTTTAATAGTTCTTTTAATTTTTCTATTCTTTCTTTTTCCTCATTAGATAGTTCGTCTATTTTTTTTATATCATCGCCATACTGATCATAAATCTTGGTTATATTTTTGATAATTTCATCTCTTTCTGCTTCAAGATGCTCAAGATTTGTTTGAATTAGTTGAGCTTCTGTTATGGCAGTTTCAAGATCCTTCTTTAATTGTTCTCCTCTAAGAACTTTTTCAGTATCAGATTTAATTTTTTCAGCTTCTCTAAGTATGCTTTGTGTTCGAGGATCTTTTAAAAGTTCGTTTTCATTATCATGTTCATCTTGCGGGTCAAAATTTTCTTTTGTCATTTTATTAAATTTCTAACTTATATCTTTAATCCAGATTTATTTGCCTGCTTTTTTAGAATGGATTACAGAAAATCTTTGTGCTACTAATCTTAATTGTGAAGCAAGTTCGTTTAATTCATTTCCTATTTGAGCCGCTTGTGCGAGTGCCTCACTCAGATCTTTTTTTGAATCTTCGATTACTCTATTTAACAGAGTTTTTTCAGATATTTCTTCTGGTGTGGGTTCTTCTTTTGCAACTAAATCAAGATATCTTTCTGTGGCATCATTCATATCAGCGATAATTTTATCAGTTTCCGCTTTGATCTCATTTAGTTGTTCTTTTAGTTTTTCTTGTTCTACTGCTAATTTTCTGTAATTAGCGTCCTTGTTTTCTGGCGTTTGTTGTGTCGATTCAGGCGTTTTTTTTACTTGTTCTTGTGGAACTGGATTATTTTCAATACCTTCAAGTTTATTTGTCATATTAGTTTATTTTTTAAATTTATAATTTTTTTGGTTTATAATCTGCTGGCGCTTCAGCTAAGTATTTTTCTAATTGCGCTAGTGTTAGAAGTCCTTTTTGTGCGCCTATCTGTTGAACAACGGACATGGAATTTATCGGAGCCCATTGCAATGCTTCTGGAATTGATTTTCCAAGAATTATTGCGCTTGTAAATGTTGATGAAAAAGCATCACCTGCGCCAGTTCGGCTTATTGGTGGTCTTGGATCAGGATACATTGGTCCGAACCATATGTCAGTGCCATCATAAGCGTAAGCGCCATTGGGTCCGTCGGTTATCGATATAATTTTAGGTCCAAGATTTCTAAGGCCGATCAGTAAATCTTTTATATCTTTATTAAATGTTCCTAAAATTCTTTGAGCTTCTTCTTTATTGCAGAAAAATAATTCAGAATTTTTATAAATTTTCTTAAGTTTCTCGTAACCTATTTTTATTTGAAAAGTTCCTGGTTGGAATACCATTTTGGTTTCTGGATGAGCTTCGACATAATCAGCAATCTGTTGTTGGTATGGTAGGGAATTTTCTGCAAGGGAACTTAAATAAATCCAACGTGGAGGAATAGCAATATTGGGGAAATTATAATCATACAAATGGTGTTTTACCAAAATTGTTCGTTCATCTTTAAAACGTAAGACATAGTGATAGTTAGTTTCTTCGCCTTTTTGCGTCGTGACAAATTCGGTGTTGATGCCTTCTTTTTCTAATTGTTCTAAACATTCTCTGCCGTTATCATCATCGCCTATGTGTGTAACGATTGCAGAATTGAGTCCTAATCTATGTGCTGACACAGCTGCATTCGTGCTGTTTCCTACTGCTGGCACTACTTCAACGGATTCATAAGGAATCTTGTCTCCAAAACTCATGCATAATTTTTTTTCTGATTTTGCATCATCATATTCGATCTCTGCCTCTTTAAGTAAAATAAAAGCATCAGTTACGATATCGCCGAATCCCAAAAAATCAATTTTTTTTTCAACATTTTCCATATTATTAATATTAGTTATGTATTTCTAATCATTTTAACATAATTATAAATTTTGCTACAATACGCGTATGGAAAACGAAAATAAGGACATACAACAAAAAATAAGGGAAATCGAGGAGAAAATGCAGTCTTCTGATTTTTGGCAAGATAAGGAGAAGGCACAAGCTTCAGTAAGAGAACTTCAAGATTTAAAGCAGGAAGCAGAAGGTGTGGGTCAGTATGATAAAGGTGGAGCAATAATTACTGTTTTTTCTGGCGCAGGCGGTGATGATGCAGAGGATTTTTCAAAAATGCTTGTTGAAATGTATCTTAAATATATCCAGAATAAAAAATGGGAAGTTCAGCTAATTCATGAAAATAAGAATGATCAAGGCGGTTTTAGGAATATTACTTTTGAAGTTCTTGGACATAATGTATATGGCACACTTAAAAATGAATCAGGAGTTCATCGCTTAGTTAGAATTTCTCCCTTCAATGCAAAGAAATTGCGCCACACATCGTTTTCGCTTGTTGAGGTTATTCCTAAATTTGAAAAAACAATCGATATAGATATTCCAGAATCTGAACTCGAAGTAAGCTTTGCACGATCAAGCGGGCCGGGCGGTCAGAATGTAAACAAGCGCGAGACCTCCGTGAGAGTTGTTCATAAGCCTACAAAAATATCTATTCACGTTGAATCAGAAAGATCTCAAGCTCAAAATAAAGAAAAAGCAATACAAATTCTTAAGGGTAAACTATATAAAATGAGAGAAGACGAACGTATTGCTAAAGAAAAGGGTATGTATATTTCAAAAACAACAGACATAGAATGGGGAAATCAGATACGTTCATACGTGCTTCATCCATACAAAATGGTTAAAGACCACAGAACTAATGTAGAAACAGGCGACGTAGAATCGGTTTTGGAAAGAGGAAATTTAGATGAATTTATTGAGGCTGAAAATAAGCTGTAAGTGCTATTTATTTGTGCTTATGCAGGCTTTTCTTTCACTACTGATTAGTTGTATAATAGGATTACATTCGTAATAATTTCACAAAATAAAAATTGTGAGGTTAATTAACTTGTTATTATGATATATTTCGACAAAGTATCAAAAATTTATCCTGACGGTTCAACTGCGCTTGAAGACGTGAGTTTTACTATCGAACCGGAAGAATTTGTATCTATAGTTGGGCACTCTGGCGCTGGAAAGACAACTCTTATAAAGATGCTTCTTGCAGAAGAAAAACCGTCATCAGGCGGAGTCTTTTTTGAATCAGTTGATGTTCACGATTTGAAAAATAAAGAAATAAATAATCTTCGTAGGCGCATCGGCACCGTATTTCAGGATTTTAAATTATTACCGCACAAAACAGCTTATGAAAATATTGCCTTTGCTATGGAAGTTGCAGGAAAGACCGAAGAAGAAATAGCCGCAGATGTTCCACATGTTCTTGATTTAGTTGATCTTGGAGATAAAATGCTAAATTTCCCTCATCAACTTTCTGGTGGAGAGAAGCAACGAGTTGCAATCGCACGTGCTATCGTCAATCATCCAGATATTGTCATTGCAGACGAACCAACTGGAAACTTAGATCCTGTAAATACTCAAGATGTAATCAGATTGCTAAAAAAAATAAACGATCTTGGAACAACAGTTATTTTAACTACTCACAACAAGGGCGTGATCGACTCTCTTGGCAAACGAGTGGTTACTATTGAAAAAGGAAAAGTTGTTAGAGATGATAAAAAGGGTCATTACATTTTATAATAAAATCAACAAATAAAATTATGCTTTGGGTAAAAATAAAACGTGGTATAAAATCTGGTCTAATAAGCTTTTTACGTAATGGCTATGTATCATTGGCAGCTATACTCATAATGGTTATTACTCTTTTTATGATCAGCGGTATCATATTTGCTAAAGCCACATTTGAATCAACCCTCGATGTAGTAAAAAATAAAGTTGACATAAACATATATTTTATTCCTGAAGCGCCTGAAGATGATATTATCGCAATTAAAAAACAAATAGAAAATTTACCAGAAGTTTCTAAAGTAGATTACATTTCTCGCCAAGATGTTTTAGACAATTTCAAAACAGCTCACGCAGATGACGAGACCAACCTACAGGCTCTTCAAGAGCTTCCAGATAATCCATTTGGAGCAAGGCTCAATATAAAAGCCAAAGAGCCTTCACAATATGCAGGAGTTGCCACTTTCTTGGAAAATCAGCATCTTCTATCGAAAGATGGAATACCGATAGTTGAAAAAGTAAATTACCAAAAAAATAAGCTCGTTATTGACAGACTATCTAACTTCATTAATTCCGCCGATAGAATAGGATACTTTCTAACTCTTTTATTTATCATTGTTTCAATAGCTATTACTTTCAACACTATCCGACTCGCCATTTTTATTTCTAAGGACGAAATCGCAGTTATGAAGCTTGTGGGGGCTAGCAATAGATATATCAGATGGCCTTTTGTTGTGAGTGGTGTGGTGTATGGCTTTCTATCAGCACTCATAGTTCTTATTCTGCTTTATCCGATTACATTCTGGCTGGGGCCCAAGACGCAGGACTTTTTTGCAGGTATGAATGTATTTAAGTATTACGCTTCAAATTTTGGACAAATCTTTCTTATACTAATGAGCTCTGGAATCTTTATAGGAGCCATCTCAAGTTATCTAGCAGTTAGAAAACATCTAAAGGTCTAACTCTACTTTAAACAGTTTTTAAATTTAACTGCGCAAAGAGAGTTTAGCGCATTGTAATTTTTTAATTCAATCAAATGACATATAAAAAAATAATAATATTTTATATTTTCACGATATCAGTATTCTTTAGTTTTTTTGCTATACGTTTTCCGTATGTTTTTGGAATTCGTGCTGATCAAGGAGCCTCATTGGCAGATTCTTCTTTAGATGTATCTGATGGATCAAGTAATGCAAATAAATCTGGGAATGATAGTTTATCATCTTATGACGGAAAGCCTCTAACTGTTCTTATTGCAGGCGATGTTATGTTTGATAGATACATAAGAAGAAGCTCTGAACAAAGAGGAGGGGACTATATTTTTTCATGCGTGAATTATCTGCTTACAAGTAGCGATATAGCTTTAGCTAATCTTGAGGGTCCGATAACTTCAAACGATTCTTTAAGCCGTTCAACTCACGAAGGTGATAATCACAATACAACTTTCACATTTGCTACTTCAACTGCACAACTTTTGATTGAAAATAATATAAAAATTGTAAGCATAGGCAACAATCATATTTTAAATTTTGGAAAAGATGGTCTTTTAGAAACAAGAAATTGGCTTAATGGCGCAGGGGTAAGATTTTTCGGAGATCCTTACGATGACAATTATAAAGAGTTTCAAATGATGACAAAAAAGATTTTTTTAACTTTTATTAATTACAACGAGTTCGGAGGCGATAAAAAAGAGCGGGTTTTAGAAAGAATAAAAGAAGCTTCAAAGCTTGGAGGAATTGTAATTGTTTATACTCATTGGGGAGATGAATATTTACCTGTTCCACCGCGTGTAAAAGATTTGGCACGTCAGTTTGTTGATGCTGGTGCTGATATTGTTGTTGGCTCGCATCCTCATATTGTGCAGGAAAACGAAACATATAAAGGCAAAAAAATTTATTACTCGCTAGGTAATTTTATCTTTGATCAGTATTTTGACGATAATGTTATGGAGGGTTTGACGTTGCGTCTGACAATAAATCAAGATCGATCAATTGATGTTCAAGAAATTCCAGTTCAGCTCGAAAAAGACGGCAGAACCTGCATTAAAGGCCTGCACACATGGTAATTGAGAACTTTTCAAGGATTAGTGAAGATTAGTGAATAAGATAGTTTAGCGCTGCGCCTACATAGTAAGGCCAAATAGCTATAGCTAAAACTCCTTGCCAGAAGGATAGTTTTAAAAATCCTATAGTAAATAGCCATGCTCCTAACCACAAACCTCCTGAAAATACGTTATTTTCGATTTTTATTTTTTCCATATAATTGTATTTTAATTAGTTATCTTTAATAAATCAATATTGTTTTATGCTGAAACTTGATGCGGTCTAATTATTTTAACGAAAAGATTGGCACACTTATTCCTTTTTCATTATGCTGTTTTTGCTTTTCAAAATAATCTTTAAACTTCGAACTAGCATCACTTAATCTACAAACGCCATGCGAAGACATGAACTTTGGATCTGTGTGCCTGAATTTTTTATGAGTTATCTCATTTTCAGTAGATGAGAATAACATTTTCTTTTTTGAAAGAATCTTTAGAATAGCTTTGATTTCTGGATTTTTTGTTTTTAAAAGCTTCTTAATAACATGCTGATCATTTTCAGAAAAGTCAGCCAGATTTATTGTGCCTTCTTTAATAGCGAGCTTTAATGCATGAGAAAATAATTTATATCTTGAGACTGCTTCAAAACCACCCCAATGATCTTTTTGTAATTTCAAAAAGTTTGTGGCAAAAATATATGCGGAATTTTTATCTTTAAATATCATTTCATTATTATTATTCATAAGCGATTTGAATAATAATTTAGCAACAGGAATAGGTAATTCTCTTAAGGCATAATCAACTCTATCTGCACACAGATCAGGCGGATCTTTCTCAAGTAGCGAGAAATTATGATAATTAGATATTATTCTTGAACTGGAGTCGTATTTTTCAAGGATATTTTTTATTTCTTCAGAATTGATTATTTTTTTATGATGATTGTCCTGATATGATTCACCGCAAGCTTCGTTGCCGATAACCCAATCTATAATATGAGAAAAAGCGGTATGCGATACATCATGAAGCAAACCCGCAGCTTGTTCCTCAAGAGATCCTCCAAGTGTTTTTATTAATATCATAACACCCACAGAATGTTCATATCTGCTAAAACTTTTCAGATGATAATATTTGTCTGGAATTCCAAACTGACTTATTTTTTTTAGACGTTGAACAATTTTCGATTCCAATAATTCAATAAGTAATGGCTCGGTAATTATGTGAGTCCCGTATATTCTATCTTTGATAATAACTTTTTTTTGCATATACGTTTTGATATTAGTAGGGTAATGTTGTTTAAATTCCATTTATATCACCGTCCAGAAACCATTTATCTTTAACTCGGACTAATTTGATTGTCTCTCCAGATGAAGTTCTACAAATGCCGTATTCGTCAGTTTTTTCAACCAGCTGAAAACAGCCTCTGAAATTGTAATAGTTTGTAAATGAACTATGAGCAATTTGTAAGGTGTGTATTTGATAGATTCCAGCAGTAAGAAATACAACAGCTAAAACGATAATAAAGCCAATAGTTTTGCCTGTATAAAATTTCCTTAAGTCCATATTTGTTATTGTATCACTCCTAGAACTGTTGACAGAAATAACAAAAGTATATTATAAAAAAGTTTAACTTATTTCACTTTTTTGATGCTTTTCGGAATGTTATTAAATAGGGTTTTTTCGATCTCTGGATTGGGCCATAAAACTATTTCCAACGGATCAAATTTGTCATCAATATCTAGGATTAGTTTTCTGATTTCACCAGAAAGAGTTCTGATATCCTTCGCATCAGCTTTCATTTGTAATCTAGCCATAATATCAGTTAGTAATTTTTTGTCTTTAATCCAAAGAGATATTTCAATCGACATCTGATTTAACTCCTCATAAAAATTTATAAGCTCACTTTTATTCAAATAAGTTGACTCATTACCTCTATATTTTATCCATCTTGCAAACAAACGAGCAATTGTCTCTGCTTTCTGTCGTTGTAATTGTTGGAATTTATACTCTTCTAATTTTCTATCGTATTCATGTTGAATTGATTTTTCCAACCTCGCTGATACCCACTTAGTTAATAGCCATTGAACCAACCCAAGACAAAAGGCAATAATTAAGCTACTTGTTAAAATTTGAATAAATGTAAGTTGAATCATCTATGTTATTTTTTAACTTTAATTAAAAACATTTTTCAATTAGTTCGATACATGTAGAATATACTTTTATCTCTGTTTCTGGCTTGCCATATTCTTCACTTAGAAATTTAAGTATATCAGCTTTTTTAGATGTATCTTTAATTGTTACATGAATTTCAGATATTTGATTTTCGAAGTTAATTTTACCAAGATTGACTTGTAAACCTCCTCCTAAACCAAGAAAATACAATTTTATATTTGAAACATAATTGATTTTAAAGATGGAATGGTTTTTGCTATCATGACAAGAGACCATATTTATATATTCTCTATTATCACTTTTTATGGTATCTGACTGTGTGTATATTTGGGAGATATCATATAGTTCTTCTTTATATGAAATATGACCATGAGGATGAATAGATTGAACATTTACTCCGGATAAGTAACTTAGTCTTGGTTTGTGTGTAAGGCGTCTCTCTTTGTCTGATAAATGTCCAAACTTAAGAAAATTTCTATTTAAAACATTATCATAATTATAATTTATAAATGCAATCCGGTGTTCCAAACTGTTTTGTGTGTTATGCAGAATTTTCTCGTTTAGCACTTTTATCCAACCATTATTATTATCTTTATATCTCTCATTTAAGATATCCTCCATTATTAAAAAGATATGATCTTCTATTTTATCACCATCGGAATGATGTTTAACCGATTCTTTTGCTATACATTCATCAATAGTGTTATATTCTTTATTTTCACCAATTTTATCTATCCAAGCCAAAATTTCTTTATGATATTTATATCGGACTTCTTTATCACTATTAATTTTATCTTTGATTAACTGATCCAGTTCTTTCCATGTAGGTAAACCATACTCTACAGAAGCTCCCGCACCCAAAATTAAGAGATGTTCAATTTTGTTATTAAGTTCAAATCTCATTTTATTTTATTAGCTTAACTCTTTAGTTATTCGAATTTAGCTCAACTCGGCTGCGGGTCAGGGACTCGAACCCCAATTAATCGCTCCAGAGGCGATCGTCCTACCATTAGACGAACCCGCAATATACTTAAAATACTTTAAATTCGGTAATTATTCAAGTAAAACCATTTGTGAGATTTTTTTAATTAAAACTCTAATATGATAATATATTTAAAAGGTATCTTATAAATTACTAATTAAAAATTATTATGGAAAAATCATTAGATTCAGAATTAAATCATAAAGAAGGAGAAAATGAAGAAGAAGTTATTAACTTAGAAGAAAATACTAAAATTTTGGAAGAAATAAAAAGAGGGGATTTTGATCATGTGAACGAATTAACTTCTCTTGGTAATGATAATGAAATAGCTGAACTTCTTTCAAAACACGAAGGCCCTCTTTATCTTGGAGGTCTTAAATCTATCACTGATGGGCAAGCAGAACTTTTATCAAAACATGAGGAAGGTCTTTATGAAAGAAAACTTCTTCCACGCCAAGGCGGACTTGATCTTTCTGGGCTTGAATTTATAAACGACATGCAAGCAGAGTTTTTATCAAAACATGAAGGCGATCTTGATCTTTCAGGACTTAAATCTATTACCGACGAACAGGCGCAGTCTTTTTCAAATCGCAGAGGTGGTTGTCTTTACCTTGACGGGCTTGATTCTATTACTGATGAGCAAGCCAAGTCTTTAGGATCAAGATCTAATTATTCAGTTTCTCTTAAAGGTCTTGCTTCTATTAATGATGAACAAGCAGAGCATCTTTCAAAAATTACTGACCTGACTGTCTCAAAAGAAGTTATTGAACTTATTGTTAGTAAAAAAAATAAAAAACCTCGGGAAATATAAAATAATTTTTAATCAACAAAAACCTCCGCAGTTTTGCGGAGGTTTTTGTTTTATAAGTATTTTTAGCGGTCGATTATTTTGAATTTACTCGCATGCAATAGAAACTTCTCCAAACGAATACAAGTGCGACTGCAAATAGGAGCGTGCCTACATAAGGAGCGATTGAACGGAATCCTTCAGAGATTGTTATTTCCATCGCCAAAAGTCCGAATAGCGTGGTGAATTTAATGATAGGGTTTAGCGCGACGGAAGTTGTGTCTTTGAATGGATCTCCGACAGTGTCGCCGACTACTGTGGCATTGTGCAAAGGAGTTCCTTTTTCTTTTAGATCTACTTCAACTACTTTCTTTGCATTGTCCCATGCGCCTCCTGCGTTTGCCATAAAGATCGCTTGGAATAATCCGAAGAATGCGATGCTCATGAGATAGCTTACGAAGAGCGCGATCGGCTGTGCGTTAGTTGCAGAAGGTGCTGACCAAAAAGCGAACGCGAGGGTAAATGTAAATAGCGCGACGAAAATATTTATCATTCCTTTTTGTGCGTATTGAGTGCAGATCTTTACAACTTCTTTTGATTTTTTTATCGATTCTTCCTGATCCTGCTTTTCATCAAGGCTGATATTTTTTCTGATGTATTCAACTGCTCTGTATGCTCCCGCGGTTACTGCTTGGATAGATGCACCAGAGAACCAATATATAACTGCACCGCCCAAGAGCCATCCGAAGATTGTGAACGGATTTAGAAGGTTCAAGATAGTTTCTGGTTCTACTCCAAGTTTATTTTTTATCAAGATGATCAAAGAGAAGATCATTGTTGTTGTTCCTGCGACGGCTGTGCCGATGAGCACTGGCTTTGCTGTGGCTTTGAAAGTGTTTCCTGCACCGTCGTTTGCTTCAAGATAATATTTTGCCTTTTCAAAGTCTGGTTTGAAGCCGAATTCTTTTTCGATGTCATATGTTGCTTTGCTGATATTGTTTTCTATGCCAGATAATTCGTAGACGCTTTGTGCGTTGTCTGTTATTGGTCCATAGCTATCAACGGCGATTGTAACTGGTCCCATACTTAAGAATCCGAAAGCGATCAATCCGAAGGCGAAGACAACAGGGTAGATCATGAAAGTCGCGAGTCCGAAAGTGCTTGCGTAGAATGCTGTAAACATAAGGCCGAAAAATACTAAACCGTTCCAGAATGCGCTGAAGTTACCAGCGACTAATCCGGAAAGAATTGTAAGAGATGCTCCGCCTTCACGGGAGGCCTCAACTACTTCTTTAACATGTTTTGATTTTGGACTTGTGAAAATCTTTGTTACTTCTGGAATAATTGCTGCTCCTAATGTTCCACAGCTTATTATTATTGAGAGCACAAACCAAAGATTATTTGGTAAGGCTCCAAGAAGCATTTTGCTGACGATGAAAGTCACAATGATAGAAAAGATTGAGGTAAGCCAAACGAGATTTGTTAGAGGCTTTTCAAAATCAAGGTCGTCAGTTTTTCCATAAAGAACTTTGCTTAATCCATTGTTCAGCCAGAATGATGAAATAGATGTGATGACCATGAGTATTCTCATAACGAAAATCCATGTAATTAATTCTGCTTGGTATTGTGGAATTACTGCTAGAACGATGAAGCTGATAAGCGCTACAGCTGTTACTCCGTAAGTTTCAAAACCGTCTGCTGTAGGTCCGACGCTGTCTCCTGCGTTGTCTCCTGTGCAGTCTGCAATAACTCCTGGGTTTCTTGGATCGTCCTCTTTAATCTTCAAGAAAATTTTCATTAAGTCTGATCCGATGTCGGCGATCTTTGTGAAGATGCCTCCGCAGATTCTAAGGACGCTCGCGCCTAATGATTCACCGATAGCAAAACCTATGAAGCATGCGCCGGCAAATTCTTTTGGAATGTAATTAAGAATGAAAAGCATCAAGAAGAGTTCAACAGAAACAAGAAGAACTCCGATAGCCATTCCTGAACGTAGGGGAATGTTTAGGAGCTTCAAAGGTTTTCTTTCAAGTGATGAAAATGCCATTCTGCTGTTTGCGAGAGTATTTACTCTGATGCCGAACCAAGCGACTCCGTATGAGCCGAGAATTCCGATAGTTGTCCAAGACAATATCAAAGCTACTCCTTTTAGTCCGACTGATTGGAGGTATCCAAAATAGAAGCCAATGAATATTGCAATCAAAACAAAAAGTGAAAGGATAAGTTTACCTTGCTGAATAAGATAAGTTTTGCATGTCTCAAAAATAATTTTGGAAACATCGCCCATAGATTCGTGAGTTGGCATTTTTTTAACCTTGAGGTATTGGTAGACGCCAAAGATAATTCCCAAGATACACACTACAAAACCGATCTTAAATAGGTTTTGCTGGCCACTAGATAGGTCAGGTATCTTTAAGTCGGCTTCGCTCGCGAGAGCGGTATTAAAGGAGGTTAATAAAAGAAAGAGTGTGAAAAACAATTTTGTTATGATTTTCATTCTATAATTTTGCCAAAAAATGGCTTATTTATTACTTTTAATAAAAATATTCTGAATGGTTAATTCAGAATTAGGTAAGTTCTAATTTAGCAAAATGTAGGCATATTTGCAATGTTTATTTATCAAGCATTTTCCAGACATTGTTTTTTTCAACGAATTTTTTTGTTGAAGCTATGTCGAAGTTTGAAAGTGACTCATTTCCGGCGTAATTATCCACAACAATTTCTTTGTGTCTTATCTTTAGAACGTTGAAAGACACAGGTTCGCCTCTGTATCTTTTTGATATCGCAGTGCCTGCTTGAACAATTATTCCATTGTAACCATCTATTTTATAACGGCTGGCAGTATCTCCAATATGAGAAATATGAATGTGTCCTGATAGAAAAACATCAATATTATATTTTGACAATCTTTCCATTGCTATTTTTGAGTGAGCAACTACTTTATGAGTCGTTTTTTTATTAATAGGTATATCAAAAGGATGATGACAAACAACTATTTTAATTAATTTAGAATCAACATTTTGCAAGATTTTTTCAGCTTCTTCCAATTGTTCTTTACTGATTTTTCCTGAAGAGACAGTGAAATTTCTTACTGAATTTATGGCGACAATAGCTATATCGTTGTCGCGATAAAAAGGTGATATGTCAGGAGAAATAAATTTCGAATATTTTCTAAAAGGAGAGTGAAAGCGTTCTAAAATATTATATAAAGGTATGTCATGATTTCCAGGAATAATAAAAGTCGGTCTATTTAGCGACTTTATAAATTTGCGAGCTTCAAGGTATTCTCTTTCTTTTGCTCTCTGGGTAAGATCTCCAGAAATAATGACAAGCTCAGGGTTTATTGCTTCTATATTTCTAATAAGTGGTTGGATCGCTTTTCTTTCTACTCTGCCAAAATGTAAGTCTGAAATTTGGACGATTGTTTTTGTTTTCATAAACAAGGATTGTTTTTAACGATAACAAAGTATATCAGATTTGATAAAAATTCGGTATATTGCGTTTTATTATTAAGTGACTCAAAGCTTTGTTGTAAGCGTCTATATTAGTGTATAATAATATATGTTCGCTAATTTAAAATGTTATTAGTGAGCATGTTTTTAAAAATCATTATTAAATTATATTTAAAACCCAATGTCATCAATATCAAAAGTAATAGTATTTTTCATTGTCATTATACTGCTAGCTTGTGGAATATTGTGGTATTTTAATCAGCCAGAAGCTAATCCTAATGTAAATGTTCAATCTCAAGATATAAGCTCAGAACAACAAACAGCAGATAACTCAAAAAGTGCTCCTTTAGATAATTCTGATGAATCAATAGATAATGATCTATCAACTATTGATAATCAGTTAAAGACCCTTGATTCAGATGTAAAAAATATCGATAGCGGAATTAATGATGTTCCTGTCTCTCAGGCGGAATAAAAATATTAATTTTAATTTTAAAAATATATGAAAACTAAAAAAAGTATAATCGCATTGATCCCGTTAACAATTATTTTATTTGTAGCAGGAGTTTTTGTACCTAATGCTGGAGCTCAAACTGAAAATGTAGCATCGACTACCAAAACTGCTAAACAACTGGCCAGTGAAAAAAAGTTGATGGTAAAGATAATAGATCGTGCTAACAAGGAAATAGACCGAAGAGTTACAGCTCTTGATGCTTTAGCAGCTCGAGTTCAGGAAATGAAAAAAGTTTCAGATAATGAAAAAGCAACAATTGCTTCTGATGTTCAATCTCAAAATAGCATTCTCGTAAGTCTAAAAGCTAAAATTGCCGCAGATACAGATATAGAAACTATGCGCGCTGATGTTAAATCAATCACAGGAACATACAGGGTTTTTGCACTTATTATTCCTAGAGGACATATTGTTGCTTCTGCAGATAAAATTAATACTGTGGCCGATCTGTTCACCGCTATAGTTACCAAGCTTGAAGCTAAAATAGTCGTAGCAAAATCAGCAGGAAATGATGTAGCAGTTTTGGAATCGACTCTTGCCGATATGAAAGCTAAAATTGCTGATGCAAAAGTTCAAGCGCAGAATGCAGATGCTAAAGTTGCTCCGTTAACTCCAGATCAAGGAGATACGGCGAAACTTCAAGCAAATAAAACTGCTTTATCACAAGCAAGAACATCGATTAAGGTGGGCAATGACGATCTTAAGAAGGCCAGACAAGATGCAACCCTTATTGTTAAAGAGTTAAAAGCATTCAAGGTAAATACAGCAACGACTACTCCAGCTTCTGTTCAATAGAATATTTTTCTAGTTTAATACCAAAACAAAAAACCTCTAATGTAAATTAGAGGTTTTTGTTATAGGGCTTATAATAGACTTGTCGTAAAATAACCTATAAATAAATTTATGAACCCTTTTGAAAATGCACTTAAACAACTTGATCGAGTTGTGAAAGTAAAAGTTTTTGATGAAAATTTTATTACTAAACTTAGATTGCCTGAGCGCGAGATAAAAGTTTCTATCCCTGTGAAAATGGATGATGGAAATGTTAAGGTTTTTGAAGGCTACAGAGTTCAATATTCAAATGCTCGCGGACCATATAAAGGAGGGATTCGTTTTCATCCTGATACAGAGATAAACGAAGTTCGAGCGTTGGCATTTTGGATGGCGCTTAAATGTGCAGTAGCAGGAATTCCTATGGGTGGGGGAAAAGGCGGAGTTACAGTTGATCCAAAAAAATTATCAAAAACGGAGCTTGAAAAACTCTCACGCGGATTTGTTAAGATGCTTCATCTTGTAATTGGCCCGCAAAAAGATGTTCCTGCTCCAGATGTTAATACTACGCCAGAGATAATGGCGTGGATGTCAGATGAATATGAAAAGCTGTCAGGAGACAAAAGTGGAGCAACATTTACCGGAAAGTCGGTTGAGCGAGGCGGATCAGAAGGAAGAGGTGTTGCAACAGGACTGGGAGGTTTTTATGCTTTTGATGTGTTGAGAGAGAAATTAAAGTTGCCTAAGAAATCTACGGTTGTTATTCAAGGAATGGGAAATGTCGGAGGAAATGCCGGAAAGATATTTAACAAGAACGGACACAAAGTTATTGCAATTTCAGATTCTAAAAGTGGAATTTACAATAAAGATGGAATTGATGTAAATGAGGTTGAAGAATATAAAAAGGCCAATGGCTCGCTTGCAGGGTTTCCTAATTTTAAAAAGATAAGCAACGCAGAGCTTTTAGAACTTTCATGCGATGTTTTAATACCTGCAGCACTTGAAAATCAGATAACAAAAAACAACGCTTCAAAAATTAAGGCAAAAGTTATTTTGGAACTTGCTAATGGTCCAACAACAACGGAAGCAGATGATATTTTATTTAAGAGAAAAATAAAAGTCATCCCAGATATTTTAGCGAACTCTGGCGGAGTGATCGTTTCAACATTTGAATGGGAACAGAATTTAAAAGGCGAGCATTGGAGTGAGAAAAAAGTTTTAGATAAACTAAAGAAAATTATTGATAGGGAATCGATAAATGTTTGGAATACTGCTAAGAAAAACAGAACAGATATGAGAAGGGGAGCGTTTATTGTTGCGTTGGATCGTTTAGAAAAATCGATGAAATAATTTTTATAAAAAAATGAGCCCGACGCATAGCGTCGGGCTCTAAGGTTTATAAAATTAAAAGGTATCAATTTTCATGATTTATTTTAACCCCATTTTCATCGATGGTGATCAAACTTGATGGAATGCTTGTCCAGTCGCCGGTGTTGTAGTATTCAATCCCATTGATTGTCCAATGGAGTTCTTGATGAGTGTGTCCGCAAAAAACAAAATCAGCTCCATAAGGTTTGCTGTGACGAACTGCTCCTTCGGCAATTTTACGAGAAACTCTCAGCCATTTTTTGCTCATCTTTTTTACATAACGGCTGAAACGATGAGTTTTTTTGTCCAACTTCTGAAGAAGTTCGTAAAAAATTGTTGCCAATTCGCTAAGCAACCAATTATTTTTCATAAAGCTGTCGAATTGGTGACCATGAATAGCAAAATAAATCTTTCCTTGATAAGCCCAGGAATATTCTACTTTAGTTCTGATACCAACGAGGTGTGCCATTACGTCAGCAAGAGCTTCGTCATGATTTCCTAATACCCACACAACTTCAATATTTCTTTTCGGATTTGAAAGAAGACGGATATAAGAAATAAGTTTCCAATGCTCCTTTTTTAATCTTTTAAAATTAAGATCATCAAACATATCGCCTAAAATGATCAATCGTTTGAAACGATAACGTTTTAGAACTTGAAGAAGTGTGCTGGCTCGGCTTACTTCAGAACCTAGATGAACGTCAGAAAAAATAAGCGTGTCAACTTCCGTTATAGGTATAGCAGTTTGTGTTTGTTCCATATCTAACTCTCTTTTTCTGAGGTCAGTATAGCTTATTTGTAAAATAAAAAAAGTGAGCCCGACGCTATGCGTCGGGCTCATTTTTTGATTTGTTAAATTAAGATCTGACGCCTTCATAGAACATTTTCCTGTCTTTTTCAAAGAATTTTTCTGCTATGTGATGAATTGAGTAAGTGATGAAGAACGCTGCAAATACATCAATTGTGTAGTGAAGGTGACCCAGAAGAACAACAGCGCCAAAGAAGACCGCATTCGCTATAAAAAATATTTTAAGTATTTTATTTTTTTCAAAAATTAAGGCCAGTAAAAACGGCAAGCCTGTGTGAGCGGAGAAAAATAGATCTGCTCCAAAAGTGAAGTTGTTTATCCAACTTTCTGGATTAAGCGCTATTTGATCTGGATAAGGACCGATATGTGTCATCGTAAGAAAAACAGATCTAATGATAACAAAAAGCGCAATGCTTTTTAAGATAAAAGGTATGCGTTTTGGTTCATGAACACAAAGGAGGGTAACGTAAAACCATAAAATCAAAGGTCCATAAATGAATATAGTATTCATGTTAAAAACTGGCGTATTACTGAGGATTATGTCTTGCACAGGACTACTAGCACTTTCTGAAGCATAAGTGCCAGCATAGTAATTTATAACGAGACTAATTAAAATAAATACCAAACCTAAAAAAGAAGATAGCATGAACGATTTATTAGAAAGATAGAGTTTGTATTTTTTAGTAAGTGTTTTCATTTATTTAAATTTACTATAAAGGTTAAATATTATTTGTTAAATTATATCAGATTTTAAATTTTAGTATAAGTTAAAAATTCTAAAATATTTATAAATTTTTACCTCATAGACATAATTATGGTTTTATTCTTTTAATTAGCCACAACTTTAATTTTCAAAGTTGTGGCTAATTGATTATTGATGTTAAAAAGTGATTGTTAATTTGCTGTTGGTTGTTGTGGTTGTGGTTGTGGCTGTGGCTGTGCTGCTCTAATTTGAACGGTTTGAGCTGTTATGCTTCCGTCTGAGTTTGCACTTCCTGAGGCAACTACTTGAACACCATTAGATAGATCATTCTTTGAACCTTCGGTATCTTTTGTAACTTTTGTTGAATCAGAAAGGAAGACAATTTTTGATCCGCCGTTAGTAAGTTTTATTGTTATACTTTTATCATCTTTGGAAAGTATTTCGCCTGCTGCGAAACCTCCGTTTCCATTCATCATATTGTTTCCGTTGTGAGCTGTTCCTTTTTGGTTTAAATTAAATCCCGCACCACCCATTTGCTGGAATTTTTGACCTCTAGTAGCTGACTGATTACTTTGGTCGTATTTCATGCCAGCATAAAAAGATCCACTTCCTACAACTATTAAACTTATAATGACTGAAATTAATATTTTTTTATCCATACCATATATTTTATTATTCATATTTTTTGTTATTAATTGATAATGTTAATAATTTATTCGTAACGTAATGCCTCTATTGGATTCAATGATGCGGCATGACGAGCAGGATAATAACCAAAAACAATTCCTATTGTTGCTGAAACTCCAAATGCTAAAAGTATTGAATAAAGTGAAACTGAAGCTGTAATAATATTGAAGTAAGTTACAGCAAAAGATATTAGCCACCCTATTATTACTCCTAGAATTCCTCCTAGAAATGTAAGCGCAACAGCTTCAGCTAAAAATTGTAAATTTATATCGCGTTTTTTTGCACCAATAGCTTTACGTAATCCGATCTCTCTTGTTCTTTCTGTGACTGTCGTAAGCATCATGTTCATAATTCCGATTCCGCCGACTACAAGCGAGATGCCAGCAATTGCCGCGAGTAGTGTTGTAAAAGTTGTCGCCATGCTTGAAGCTGCGGAAACTATATCAGCTTGGTTCATTGTGCTGAAGTCTGCGAGAGTTGAATCAGATATATGGTGGCGAGTTAATAGAAGATCAGTAATTTGCTGTTGAACTTCAGATAATGTTTCCGAATCCTGTCCTTCAACGCTTATTGTAGTTACATAAGTATTTCCCGCTAGAAATTTTTGAGCAGTTGAAATTGGAATAAAAATTATATCATCCTGACTCCCAAAGCCAGATCCACCTTTTGCTTTGGTTACTCCTATTACTTTAAATTCTATTCCTTTGATACGTAATACTTGACCTACTGCATCTGTGTCGGTTCCAAAAAGATCATCACGAGTTGTAGGTCCTATTACAGCAACTTTTGCCATACTACTAACTTGTTGATCAGTTATAAAATAACCCTGATCTACTTCAATCTTTCTAACTTCAGGATATGAAGAAACTGTTCCAGTAACGGAAGTGTTTGTGTTTGTTCCTTTTGCTGTTATTTGGTATCTTCCTGAAACTTCAGGAGCGATAGCTTTTATGGAAGTTATTTCTTTTGCGATTGCGTTAGCATCTTCTTGAGTGAGTGATTGGGCCGAACCTCTTCCTGAGCTCACTTGCATTCCAGGCCCTTTTTGAGTTCCTGGAGTAACTAATATAAGATTTGAACCAATTGATTGAATGCTTGATTGTATGGAATCTTTTGTGCCTTGTCCGATTGCAACCAATGCAATAACAGAACTAATACCAATAACAATACCAAGAACTGTAAGTCCTGACCTTATTTTGTTTGCTGATAGGGCAGCATATGTTTCTTGTAGTATATCTAAGGTTGTCATCTATTTGTTGTGGTTAATTAATCTTCTTTTATGATCCTTACTATCGCTTACTATAAGACCGTCTCTGATATGAATAATTCTTTGGGCATGTTCTGCAACGTCATGTTCGTGAGTAATAAGTATGATCGTTCTGCCCATTTCTTTATTTAATTTTTGAAATGTTCCCAAAACAATTTCTCCAGTTTGAGTATCTAGGTTTCCTGTTGGCTCGTCTGCAAGAATAAGTGTCGGATTGTTTACAAGAGCTCGGGCAATCGCGACACGCTGAATTTGTCCTCCTGAAAGCTGATTTGAAAGATGGTGAAAATGTTCCTCGTCTAGTCCTGCCGCTTTGAGTGATTTTTTAGCAACATCATTTCGTTCCTGTTCATCAACACCAGCGTAAATTAAAGGAAGCATCACGTTTCGCAATACTGTTGCTCTGGGAAGAAGATTGAAAGACTGAAATACGAAACCAATTTTGTCTCTTCTGATGTCAGCTAATTCATCGTCACTTAATTTTGAGACATCTTTTCCATCTAGAAAATATGTGCCAGCAGTTGGGTTATCAAGCGCACCTAAAATATGCATGAGTGTTGATTTACCAGAACCTGATGGTCCCATGATCGCAACGAACTCTCCATCTTCAATTTTGAAACTCACACCTTTTAAAGCTTGTGTTTCAAAAACTTCACTTTTATATATTTTTGTTATATCTTTAATCTCAATCATTTTTTTTGTTTAATCAACTCTTGGGATTTTAACGGCGCCACTTGCACTACCTCCATTTCTTGCGCCTCCACCTCCAAACAAACTTGTGGCCGTTGTTGTTTTTGTTGTAGCTGAAGAAGCTGTGATTGTTTTGGTTACAATTTGATCACCTTCTTTAAGACCTGAAATAATTTCAATTGATGTGTCGTCAGACAATCCTACTTCTACTGTTTGTTGTTTAGGTGCTGTTGCAGAAGGAGTTCCTTGAGTACCAGAAGTTGCGGTTAGTGCCGGAGAAAATATTTCAACATAAGATGTGCCATTTTGTGATTTTACAGCACTACTTGGAACTACAAGAACATCTTGTTTTGAATCTGTAATGATTGAAGCAGACACACTCATTCCTGATTTTACTCTGTCATCTTGAGTATCAAAATTAATTTTTATGGCATATGTTACAACTCCTTGACTAACTGTGCCGATTGAATCTACTTGAGATACTTGTCCGGCAATGCTTAGATCGGAAATGGCATCAAATGTTAATGTTGCTTTTTGTCCAACTTTCACTTTTGCAGCATCAACTTCATTAAGTGATAGCTCCGCTATTTTTTGTTTAGTTACAAGAGTTGCGACAGAAGTTCCGCTTGATACTGAATCTAATGCTGTTATGTTTATTTTTGCAACGACGCCATCAAATGGAGCTCTGATGTAATAATTTGCAAGAGTGTCTTGAGCATCAAGAAGCGCATTTTCTCGTTGTTTAATAGAAAGTTCTGAAGACTGTATATCTAATGTGTCGGCTCCAGCTTGAAGTTTTTTTAAAGATTCGGTTTTTTCTTGAATTGTAAGATCACTATTTGCGATTGAGTTTTTATCGTTTTTAATAGTGTTTATCATGTTTAAAAGCGATAACAAGTTCGAGTTTGCTTTACTTGTATATGTTCCAAGACTTGTTTGATCAGTGGTTAGTTGAGAAGGAAAATTTCTATTGTGTGTTGTGAGCTGATCTTTTACAAAACTTAATAGGTCACTGCTGCTTTTTACTGATTCTGAAATTGATTTTGTTGTAGCATAAGTTTCGTTTAATAATTTTTCGATTGTTTGAGTGTCAGCATATCTACTGGTTGATTTATAGTCTAGAAAATTTTTATCATATGCAGTTCTGGCTGTTTGATAAGTTGATGCTGCATTGTCTCTGTAGTTTGATACATTTGTATCCCAGCTTTGCACAAGGTCGTTGTAATATGAAATATTGCTCTGACTACTACTGTAGTCATTGTCATAAAGCACTGATTGAACTCCTGTGATAACTGTTGGTAAATCTAGAAAGGCGTTTGAAATTGCAGTGAAGGCATCATCGTAGGCTTTGTTAAGATCGTCTTGTGCTTGTTTCTTTGATTGTTCCGCATTAGTAATAGCATTTTGAGCTTGAAGTAAAGAAAGTGTATCCGCAGGTTGTTTGGTTTTTTCAAGCGAAAGTTTTGCGCTATCAAGGTTTGCTTGAGCATCACGCACAGTTTTGTCTGCACTTGTTGTATCAAGTCTTGCAATCAATGTTCCAGATTTTACGCTTTGGCCTTCAAGGTTAGCAAGATAAACAACATCACCCGATGCTTTTGATTTTAATTCTACTGTGTTTGAAGCTGATACTTGACCGCTTCCTGTTACAGAAGAAATTATCGTTCCTTTTTTAACGGTATCTAAAACATAGCGTGTTTCTCCGCTAGTGCTTGTTAGTTTGTTATATGACCAATAGCTTCCGTAGACTAAAATAATAAGAACGACGATGCTTATAATCTTATGTGCAATAGCGTAGGTTTTTATTTTTAAGAAAAGATTTTTCATAATTTATTTATTAATTTAAAAAATTATTTATTACGTGTACTTGTTCCCATTATTGGTGGAGTTGGTATGAGTCTGATAAGTTTTGCTTCGATTTGTGATTTACTATTAGGTTCTCCGACAACAACTATAGAATCGTTAATCTTAAGATTTTCTGGTTTTATTTTTTCTCTGAATTGATTGATTAAGGTATCGTCTGTTATAAGAACTATTTTTTCAATATTATCTGGTCCCAAAACTATTATTGAAGGTAATTCAATTTTTATAATTTTTCCTATTGCTCCGTGAGATGTTGGAAAATCATCTCCCATAGGTGAATTCATCATAGGTTCTCTATGAGGATTTCCGAATGTTTGATAATAGTTATTTCCCCACATGTATGAAAATTCTGCTTTTTTGTAACCAACAAATTCTCCTGCTTGAAAAACAACAAGAATTAAAACTAATACTCCTACGCAATAAATGATTATTTTAAATTTTTTTGATTCAAAGATTTCTTTCATGATAATTTAATTAATTTTTATTAAAGATTATTAAGCTGGTCGACTTGATAAAAATAATACCTTAGTATTTTTTTCAACAAATTTTAATGAGCCGAGCATTACGAATATTACCGAAAGTAATGCTGCAAAGCCTAATATTGGAAGAGACTCAACTAGTGATAGTGCGATTTCTTTCCAATAGCTCAAAATCAATGTTCCTTCCGATAAAAGTGAAAGGTATTGATAAAATCCTGATTGACTAAATCCGATCATTAAATATTGATATGCAGGAACAATAAGAACTAAAGAAACTAAAGTCACAGATGAAAAGAAGGCTAATTGTATAATTGCTTGTCTTCTTTGTGCGATTTCAATTCTGTGTAAAATAGCAGAAAATAACAGAGGTGAAGGTTCCGCCTGTTTTAAATCTGCAAACAATTCTTCATATTTTTTATCCATATTGTCCATATACATATACTTATACGAAAAAGACTTGTGTTTTGGTGCTTTTTCGACTTAATTAATAATTTTTTGTATTTTTTGTTTGTCTATGATTTTTCTAAGCATTATAAGTGCTCGTCTATGCTGGCTTTTTACTGTATCTGTGGATTTGTTTAGTATTTTCCCCATATCGCTGAAAGTCAGCTGTTCGTTGTAATGAAGGAAAAGTATTTCCTGATAAAGAGGCGATAGTTGTTTTAGTAAATCTTCTATAAGTTTTTTATCTTCAATTATTGCAATCAGTTCATCTGATAATGGTTCCGGATCGGTAATATTTTCTTCAAAAGTATTGCTGCCGTCTTTGTTCTCAAAATCGGAAAATGTGAGATTTTTCTTTTTACGCAGCCAGTCTATTGTTGTATTTCTTGCGATAGTGAAGATCCAAGTTTTAAAATTTTCTCCCTTTCTATATTTTTTGATATTTTTCCATACTTTCAAAAAAGTTTCTTGGGTTATATCTTCGGATTCTTGAGTATTTTTCGTTAGACGAAAAATAAAATTATAAATAGGTTTTAAGTAATCTTTAACAAGTTCTGAAAATGCTTCATTGTCTCCATTTAAGTAGTCAATGATAAGTTGCTCATCATTTTCTTGATTGTTTTTAATAAGTACCATATTTGGATTTTTTATTTATACCATTAAATTTGATAACGGTCTAACTAGAGTAATTTTTGTTTGACTCATATTCTGCGCAGTCATATAATATGCATTATTATCAAATTAGAAATATTTTATGAAAAAAATTACTATTTATTCAACTCCAACTTGTGTTTATTGCAAAATAGCAAAAGATTTTTTTAAGGCTCATGATCTAACTTACACAGAAAAAAATGTTCTTGCAGATCCAGCGTCTAGAAAAGAAGCAGTTGATAAGTCTGGCCAGATGGGTGTTCCTGTTATAGATATAGAAGGAAAGATAATTGTTGGTTTTAATGAAGATCAGATCTCTAAAGAGCTCGGAATATAATTATGACTCAAAAAAATTCTTCCTGGGACAGCGTTTCTGAATGGTATGACGAATATTTGGAAGTTTCTGAAGATAGTTTTCAGAAAAAAGTTATACTACCCAATATTTTAAGGATTATTGATATTAAAAAGGGAGATAAAGTTCTTGATCTTGCTTGCGGACAAGGTTTTTTTTCCAGAGAATTTTATAATGCAGGCGCAGAAGTATCGGGTGTAGACATTTCTCCTAAATTAATAGAAATAGCAAAAACAAAATCTCCAAAAGATGTAAGGTTTGAAGTTGCTTCAGCAGACAAGCTGTCTTTTATTAAAGACGGCTCTTTTGATCGAGCCGTTATAATTTTAGCTCTTCAAAATATTGAAAATTTAAATGGCGTAATAGGAGAGTGTTCCAGAGTTTTGAAAAAAGGCGGAAGATTTATTTTTGTGCTTAATCATCCAGTTTTTAGATTACCTAAAAAATCCAGCTGGGGCTGGGATGATGAAAATAAAATTCAGTATCGTCGCTTAGATAGCTATCTTAGTGAATATAGTTCGCAAATAGAAATGCATCCAGGAGAAAGATCAAAAGAACACACGATAAGTTTTCACAGATCGCTCCAAGTGTATTTAAAAGCTCTTATAAAAAATGGTTTTTGTCTAACTAATTTTGAAGAGTGGATCTCTCACAAAAAAAGCGAACCAGGACCTCGTGCTAAGTCTGAAGATACTGCTAGAAAGGAATTTCCGATGTTTTTATGCATCGGAGCGACTAAGCTACTATAGCTTTGATTAGGCGCTAGTTTTTTAAATAATCTGGAGTATTATTTACACAGAGGTGATTTATGTTTGATCCTATTACTTTTAATTCGCCATTGAGAAGTTTTCTTTTAAAATCAAAAGAAGCTTTGGATCTAAAAGAACAAATTAGTGTTGTTCGTGATGCTATTGTATTTACAAAGCAACATTTCAAAGGATATTTAAGATTCTATTCTATACGAAATATTCTTTTTCAGCTGAATAATTTACCATTTCTTTATATTAATGATAATGATACTCAGTTTTATCGCGTTAAAACTGAATTAAGGCAAGCTGATATCGGAGAGATTTCTTATGATACACTTTGCTTGTTTCTTACCATTAATGATGATTCTAAGGTTTCTGAAAAAATTAAATGTGACGGAATAATATCACTTCAAAATGAAGGATTGCTGTCTCATTTTATTTTATTGACTGATGACGGAAGGTTAATTTATTGGAGAGCTAGGTTTAAATTTGTTCCCAGGGACGATCTGCGAGTTCGAGAATGCAAAGAAGCAGTGTCCGAGATTTTTCAAAAACCTGCAAACTTTACACCTAATGAATGTGTAGAAATTATCTTTAACACACTTTATTGTCCGGAAGAAAGAAGGGATAGAAGGTGTAAGTGGAGTTATTTTCACCATCACATAGAACTTGCCAATGAATTTGGAGTGATAGATGATTTTGCACTTTGGGAATTGTTCAATAAAAATCAGTTCATCGCATTTGATATTGTAAGCAAATTAGATATTTATCTGCTTAAAGCAGAACATAGAAAAATTCGTTAATTTAAAACAGCAGACATATTTAGTCCGCTGTTTTTTATTTTGTATTAAAAATAAAAACGAGGATTAATTAATCCTCGTTTTTAAATTTTTAAAAAAGATCTTATCATTTTTTATCTAAAGTTTAACCGGAATTACTATATATTCAGGATCTAGCCAAATAGTATTCAGGTCATCTGCAATTTCAGGAACATCTTTTACATCAAAAATACAATGCCACGCGCTGTGTTTTTTCGCACATCTTTTTTTAGAAATATTATTGTTATGGCGCCTCTCTTTTTTTACTTCTTTAAAGAGATATCTAGGCCTTCTGTGGTGCTTAGTGCTTTTCGGTTCTGCTTCTTCATCGCTCTTAGCTTCTCGGCGTTTAATGAAATCTTGCAAAATATCTGGATCGATTCTGTCTTTTTCTATTGAAAGAGGATTGGCATCTTTTCCATATTCTTTTAAAAAATCTTCTTTCGTCATTAAAATTAAAATATATAGAAGATCGAGAAAAGGCTCATTTATTTCATCTATGACTTGTAAAGGATCTTTATTGCCAAAGTTTATATACCAAGCTTTTTTCTTGTTTAGATTAACCCAAGAGGTATTTTTTTTGCTTTTATCTCCCCCTAATTTTAAGGGTTTTCTATAGTGAGGCACTTCGTCGTTCACGTGTTCATCCTTTCTTTGTGAGTTGTCCCTGTGTTTTTATGTGAATTTTTTAAAGATCAAAATGTTGACTACATTATATACTGATAAAAAAATTAAGTAAATTTATTAGCCAATAACTTCTAAAGACATCATTATTATAGTGTGTTATTATTTAGGTTATGAAAAACAAGAAAATATTTACTGTAATTTTATTAATGATTATTGCTTTAGTCGGCTTTTCTGTTTTTGTTTGTTTTAAAAAAGATCAGGTTGAGGTAATGCCAGTTTTAAATACTAATATTAAAGACGTGGGAAATTCAGTAGAACATTCTGACTTGATCAGAGTTGGTGCACCAAAAGCAAATGATGTTATTAAAAGCCCCTTAATTATTTCCGGAGAGGCTAGAGGAACCTGGTATTTTGAAGCGAGTTTTCCTGTGAAATTAATCGATGCTAATGGAAATGTTGTTGCTAGTGTGCCAGCTCAAGCTCAAGGCGAGTGGATGACGGAGAATTTTGTGCCTTTTAAAGCAGAACTAAAATTTAATATACCTTCCACTGATTATGGCACACTGATTTTAGAAAAAGATAATCCGTCAGGATTGCCTGAAAATAATGATGAAATAATAATTCCTATTAGATTTAAGTAGAACTTATTACTATTTGTTTATCTATTTATATTGTAAAATAATTTTATGATCAATATGGTCAAAAAAATTATTGTTATCATTCTCGTCCTATTTTTTGTAAGAGGAATTGTTTTCTATTGGAATGATGTTGGATTTTCTTCGATATTTTCAACAAATAGTGATTTAGCTATTATAAAAGATGATATTTCAAAATTAAATAATGATATTTCTAGCACGACAAATAAATTTTTTGGACAAAATTTAGAAAAGATAAAATCTCAAATTTTTACTCCTTCTCCTCTAAAATCTACTTCAAAAGATGAAACCAACAATTCAGCAGTTCTTACACAGCAAGGCGTTCTAGATTCGACAAATAAAGCTAGAATTGATAATAAAGAGAAATCTCTTACGTTTAATAAAACATTAAATGCTATTGCTCTAAAAAAGACGAATGATATGTTTGAAAAAGGATATTTTGAACACATATCGCCATCTGGAGTAGGAGTTTCCGATTTAGCCAAAGAAGCAGGCTACGAGTATGTTATTTTAGGAGAAAATCTTGCTTCCGGAGATTTTAAAGACGATGAAGCTTTAGTTGATGCTTGGATGGCAAGTCCTGGGCATCGCGCAAACATTTTAAATTCACGTTTCCAAGAGATAGGTATTGCTGTTAAGAAAGGAAAATTTAAAGGTGAAGATGTGTGGCTCGCAGTTCAAACATTCGGCACTCCGCTTTCCGCATGCCCCGCAGTTGATCAGAGTTTAAAAATGACAATTGAGAATAATACTAAAATTATCAGTGATATGGAAAAACAATTACAGATCGTAAAAAATAATATAGACAAACTTACTTCGAATGATAAGCAAACAAATAGCCAGATGCTCGATTTGTATAATCAGTTAGTTGCAAAATATAACGATCTAGTAAATGAAACAAAAATTAAGGTTTCAACGTATAATAAAGAGGTCAAAGAATTTAATTCTTGTGTCGGATCTAATTAAAAAAATTTAAAATTAAAAATCAAAAATATGAACTATCTAACATCATTAACGAATTCTCTATTACAAGTAGATATTCAAAAGATCTGGGAATTTATGCCAGTAGTGCTTTCTAATATCCAAGTTAAAGATATTTTCGACATAGTTGTCGTAGCATTTTTTATTTACCTTATATTTTTGTTTATAAAACAAACGCGATCATTCTCTGTTCTTTTTGGCACTTTTTTACTTTTTATCTTGTATTATCTTTCCGTGGTTTTTAATTTGGTGCTGACTAGGCAATTCTTTCAGCAGATAGTTACTTTCTTATTGGTTATTTTTATTATTGTTTTTCAAAGAGAAATCCGTCGCTTCTTTCAATGGTCATTTGCTTCCAGAGGACCAATTTATAATCAACTTCGTTTGGAACAAACCTCAACCGAAATTTCTGAACCGATAGTTACCGTCGCTATGGAAATGGCTCACAAAAGAATTGGAGCAATAATGGTATTAACAGGGGATTATCCTTTAGGTGATTTAATGGAGGGGGGTTTTGCACTAGATGGAATGGTTTCTGTTCCTATACTTTTAAGTATTTTTGATTCAAATTCTCCTGGGCATGATGGAGCTGTTATTCTTGAAGATGGGCTTATAAAAAGATATGGAGTTCATTTACCATTAGCAGAGAATTTTAAGGGGATTACAAAAGTTGGAACACGTCATAGAGCGGCCGCTGGAATAACAGAAAGAACAGATGCTTTAGCAATTGTAGTTTCTGAAGAGAGAGGTGAAGTATCGATTATGGAAGATGGACAAATGACCGTTATTAACGATAGAGATAAATTATTTGAAATAGTAAAAAAATTCCTAAAAGAAAATATTGATGAGCCAAAAAGTTTTTGGAGTTATTTCTTTGCAAAAAACTTTTTGGAAAAAGTTTTTGCTATTTTGTTAGCTATTGTTCTATGGTTTTCATTTGCGTTTCAAACTGGTGTTGTAAATCAAGATTTTTCTATTCCCGTTGAATATCAATTTTTATCTAACAATTATGTAATTTCTGATACTAGCACTAAGGAGATAAAGGTTACCTTGGCTGGAAGCAATAAAGATTTTAACACTGCTACCGACGAATCTGTTAAGGTTGTGGTTGATCTTAAAGATAGAACCGATGGAACTTATAAGATACCTATTGGTGAAGAAAATATTTTACATCCTTCTTACTTTAATTTTGTTGATGTAAATCCTAAATACGTCTGGGTTACGGTAAAGAATAGTCAATAAAATAAGGAAACTAAAAACACCGACTAATTGTCGGTGTTTTTTATTGAATCGTTATATTTTTTTGATCTTTAAATCTTCTCCTGACGAGTTATCTTCAACTTCATATCCAAGATTTTTTATTTCTTCGCGTAGTGAATCGGCTTTTGACCAGTCTTTGTTTTTTCTGGCTTCTTCTCTTTCTTCTGCGAGCTTTTTTATTTCTTCAGGAATTTCTTCAACTGAAGCAGCTTTCTTTTCTGCTTCTACTTTTATATTAAGTCCTAGCGCCAGATCAAAATAATCTAGCGTGGCTTTTTTATCAGCTGGAGATATGTTGTCATCTTTTATTAATTCCCAAAGCAACGCGATGGCTTGTGGGGTGTCGAAATCATTATTTATATGTTCTAGGAATTTTTCAGAATAATTTTTATCAGCAGTTCCCGCTGTGTCGCCGAGAGAACTGTAAGTATTTAGCAATTTATCAAATGCTTTTTGCGCACCTTCTACTGCTTCCCATGTGAAGTTTGCAGGAGTGCTGTAATGGCTTGTAAGAAGCCAATAGCGATAGGCGAGAGGATTCAAACCTTTTTCCTCTAGATCTTTAATATAAAATTCATTATGAAGGGATTTTGCGAAACGCTGACCTTCGACTGTTATGAAGTTTGCGTGTATCCAATAGTGAACGAAAGGCTTTCCGGTAGCAGCTTCACTTTGAGCGATTTCGTTATTATGATGAACAGGAATATGATCTATTCCTCCAGTATGAATATCAAAAGTTTCTCCCAGATATTTCATACTCATTGACGAACATTCGATGTGCCAGCCAGGGAAACCTTTTCCCCAAGGAGAATCCCAACCTAGTTTTTCGTTGAATTTCCAAACAGCAAAGTCGGTATGATGTTTTTTTTCTGGGTTTGCTACTACTCGCGCGCCTTCCTTAAGTTTTTCGATATTTATATTTCCAAGTTTTCCATATCCTTCAAATTTAAAAGTATCAAAATAAACTCCGTCACTTGTTTTGTAAGCGAAGCCTTTTTCCTCAAGTCGTTTTATAAGTTCGATGTTGTCGGAAATATGTTCACTTGCTTTTGATATTATGTCTGGAATTTCAATATTTAATTTTTTAGTATCTTTTGCGAATGCTTCTGCATAAAAATCTGCCACCTCTTTCATCGCTTCCAATGTGAGCGGTTTTCCTTCGCGTTTCAATGCAAGGGTCATCTTGTCCTCGCCTTCATCTGAGTCTGAAGTGAGGTGTCCGACATCGGTGATGTTCATTACTTGCTTAACCTGATATTTATTTATTTCAAAAACTCGCCTTATTGTGTCGGCAAAAACGTACGCTCTAAGATTGCCAATATGAGCGTAGTTATAAACAGTAGGTCCGCAATGATACATATAAACAAACCCGGGTTTAACGGGTTCGAATACTTCGACTTTCTTTGTTAATGTATTGTGAATTTTTATGTCCATTATTTCGCTATTGTTTTAAAGCCATTTTTTATATTTGAAGAACCCAAACATTACGGTAATTATTGCTAGCATTATACCCATAATAATCCAAAAGTCATTATGCATTCCGATTATTGGCAAATGCGTAGTATTCATTCCAAAAATTGACGCAACAAGAGAAAGTGGAAAAGTTACAAATGCTAGAATAGTAAGAACCTTCATTGTTTCGTTTTGTTTTGTTGTCAGTAAGGAATCGTTGGTTGTTCTTAATTCGTCTAAAAATTCTTTATTATCTTGAATTGCTTGTTTTATTTTTAAATATTCATTAAGTATTGCTTCACTGTGATAGCTGAATGATTCACCAAAAAACTTTTTTGATGCGCCAACAAAAGATTCTAATACACTTTTGTGGAGTGATGATGCTTGCTTGAAGTCTAAAAGGTCTCTGCTTAATTGAGATATTTCAGATACCATTTCACGTTCCTCTCCTTCAAATATTTTTTCTTCTATATCTTTTATGTCTTTTTCAATATAATTAATTTCTGATTCCAAAGAATGATAAATCTCTCTTATCATGTAATAAAAGATAAATCCGGCATGATCTCCGATATTACTATGATCAATTCTTGAGCTTACTTCAAAAATTTTAGAGAAATTATGCAATGGCTCTACTTCTCCATAATGAGTTGTTATGATGAAATTTTTACTAATAATAAAATCAATCTCAGTCCCATGTTTATTAGCGTTTATGTATCTAAAAGGAGGGAAGTGCAACACTAAGTAGATATAATTTGAATAAAGATCAACTTTTGATTTTGGACTAGGTATCATTAATTCATCAGCGACGATAATTGCCAAAGAATATTCCTCCATTACTTCTTTGATATCGTCTGATGTTGGATTTTCTAGATCAATCCAAGTGAGTTTTTTGTAAGTATATTTTTTTAACATACTTATCATTATATACAATTTGATGTGTAACGAGCAATGTGCAAAAGGTGGATTTTGTTAGTTTGACCATATTGTTGTTTTTTGTAATAATTTACATTAAGAATGAAAATAAAAGAACTCTTCTCAAAGAAAAGTCTAGTTATAATATTCGCACTTCTTATTATTGGAAGTTCTTTTTTTCTTGGTGTGTTTGTAGGAGCTGAAGTTCGTTCTGATGTGGACAGAGTTGCTAGTTTGAGTAATAAAGAAGACGTTACAGTGCCCGTTGATTTCGCTCCTTTTTGGAAAGCTTGGAATATTTTAAAAGAAAAGCATATTTCTGGAACTACAACTCCTGATCAAACAAAAGTTTGGGGTGCTATACAAGGACTTGCATCATCATTTAATGATCCATATACCACTTTCTTTCCACCACAGGAGGCTAAAGTTTTCAAAAGTGAGATAAGCGGTAATTTTGAAGGTATTGGTGCGGAAATAGGAATTAGAGATAATTTAATTACAGTTATATCTCCATTAAAAGGATCGCCTGCTGAGAAAGCTGGAATGCTTCCAGGAGACAAGATAATTAAGATTGATGACAAAGATGTTATTAAGACAAGCGTTGAGGATGCTGTAAAACTTATTCGTGGAGATAAAGGAACAAAGGTTAAGATTACAGTTACAAGAGCAGGAGTAAAAGAATCGATAGAACTTTCTGTTACACGTGATGTTGTTGATATACCTACTGTTGAAACTAAAAAAAGAAGCGATGGTATTTTCGTGATTAGTCTTTATAGTTTCTCGGCAACCTCAGCAGATCTTTTTAGGAAGGCTTTAAGAGAATTTGTTATTTCTAAAGATGATAAGCTTATTTTGGACTTGCGTGGCAATCCAGGTGGATATTTGGAAGCAGCTGTTGATATGGCAAGTTGGTTTTTACCATCAGGTGAGGTTATTGTGAGTGAAAACTATGGAGGACATCACGAATCAGATTTTTATAGAAGTAAAGGATACAACATATTTAACAAAAATCTTAAATTTGTTATATTAGTCAACAATGGTTCCGCTTCTGCTAGCGAGATTTTATCTGGAGCGTTGCAGGAGTATGGTATAGCAAAGCTTGTTGGAACTAGGACTTTTGGTAAAGGCTCAGTCCAAGAATTGGTAAGTATAACGCCTGAGACATCTCTAAAAGTAACAATTGCTAAATGGTTTACTCCAAAAGGCAGATCAATCTCAGATGGGGGATTAACGCCAGATTTTGAAGTTAAAATGACAGAAGAAGATTTTAAAAATGGCAAAGATCCTCAAATGGATAAGGCTATAGAGGTTGTTAAGAATATGTAAGAATACGCATGTTGTTCTGGCGGTTTTCTGTCATTCCCGCGAAGGCGGGAATCCAGATTAAACAGAGATGAACTAGATTCCCGCCTTCGCGGGAATGACAGCGAATAAGTAAGTTTTTAATAATAAGTTTAATTAAAAGTATTAATAAAAAATAATATGAAAGTAATACTACTTAAAGATGTTCCAAAGATTGGAAAAAAGTTTGAATTAAAAAATGTTTCGGAAGGACATGCATTAAATTTTCTTATCCCAAAAGGTTTAGCAGAAAATGCTACTCCTTCAGCATTAAAGAAAATGGATCAAAGCAGAAAAGTAGAAGACGAAAAGAGAAAAATTCAGGAAGCTTTATTGGCCCAGAATCTTTCAAGTGTTTCCTCAGTTGTAATTGAGTTCAAAGAAAAGGCAAACGAAAAAGGTCACCTTTTTGCTGGAGTCAACAAAGAAGAGATTGCAGAAGAACTTAAAAAGCAAACTCATTTGGATATTCCTGCTGAATACATAGACTTGGAAAAGCCGATCAAAGAAGTAGGCGAATATGATGTAGAAGTTAAAATTGGCAATAAGACAGGAAAGTTCAAAGTAAAAGTTGAAGCATTAGTTGAATAGAGCTACTCAAAAATCTAAACAAAAACACCGGCTTCAAGCCGGTGTTTTTGTTTAATTTGTTTGAGATTTTATATTACTTCTGCAACTTTCTTGGTCAAAACTTGTCCGTTGAAGTTCTTTTTTCTTTTATCTTTATAGGAAACGGTGCCAGCTTTAATTGCGAACAAAGTATGGTCTTTACCAACTTTTACATTGCGTCCTGCAAGTATTTTTGTTCCTCTTTGGCGCACCAAAATTGAACCAGTTTTTGCTTGTTCTCCAGAATATAGCTTAACTCCTAAGTATTTAGGGTTTGAATCTTTTAGGTTTTTAGCTGAACCTCCAGCTGCTTTATGTGCCATAGTGGTTTAAATGAATTTATGATATATATAAACTTACAATGAGTATACGAGAAATTGCTTATAAAATCAAGGGGTTGTGACAAAATCTTCTAAATAATATAGAAGGCGACTATTATGTAGTAATCTTGATAGTTTTAGTGAGTTTCGGGTCATTTGGACTAGGAAGACTTTCTGTTTTAGAAGAAAAAAAGTCTCCAGTCCGTATTGAGTATAACGAAAATACTTCGAGCACAGCCAGTGCCTCTAATTTTATTGCAGGATCCTCGAAAAAGACTACTAATAGCTCTGTAAAAGCAATCGGAACAAATTCTGAGGTTGTTGTTGCTTCAAAAAATGGCAAAAAATACTATTTACCATGGTGTTCTGGAGTAAATCGGATAAGTGAGAAGAATAAAATTGAGTTTGCTTCTAAAAAAGAGGCGGAAAATGCTGGGTATACTCCGGCAAGTAATTGTAGCGGTCTGTAGCAGATTCCTTTCTCGGTCGGGTATCAAATTTTATAATCAGAGTTATGCTACATTTGAGTAATAATGTAAAGGCTAAAAAAACAAAAAACCCTTTATTTAAGCCATCAGGCTAACTATTGACAAAGTGCATAAAATATTACATTTGCTTGACTTCGGCTACTAAAAATGCTAATCTTTAGGATAGATACTCGGAGTAATTCCGAGTTTTAATTTGTCTGTAAACCAGATGGGAACATTAATGATTTGTTATTTAATTAAACTCTAACAAAGATTATTTATTTAATAGATCTAGCGCAATATGAATGAGTTTTGGATGCGTTATTACCAACTAAGAAATGGCTTATTTTATCTTTAACACTATCTTTACTGTTTATTGCTAATAATATTGCACCTTTTCAAAACACCACATATCCTACCGTATCTCTTGCTTCTACAACTTCAATAGCTTATGAACAAACTGATGTTCAAGCCCTAAAAAATCATTTACCAGAAAGATCAGAAATTGAAGCTCTCGTTAGAAAATATTTCAAAGATATTCCAATACTTATCGAAATCGCAAATTGTGAATCTGAATTTAGACACTATACACCTGACGGTGAAGTGATTAGAGGAAAGATAAACAACCAAGATGTCGGAGTAATGCAAATAAATGAGAAATATCACTTGGAAGAAGCTAATGATCACGATATAGATATATATACTCTTGAAGGAAATATGCGATATGCTAGAAAGCTTTACGAAAAAGAAGGAACCAAACCTTGGACCTCTTCAGCAAAATGCTGGCGTAATAATACCAACAAAACATTAGCCTTAAATACAAAATAAATAATCTCTACCAACTGGTAGAGATTATTTATTTGTGTGTGTAATGTATAACTTGTATAAGTTAGATTTTTGATATAATCTTCAGGAAGATCAAAAGATATTTCTAATTATGAAAATACGAGTAAATACAGCTCGATGCATTGAAATTGCAGAGTATATCAAAACAGTAGGAGGTGTTCCTCTAGATATTGAAGATCCAATGGCTTATTCTTTTCCAAGCAATATTGTTCATAATGCTTGGTGGGCGGTGGTAGCTATCAATCAGCAAACTACTCCTGTTGCAGGTTTGCCTTTATGCGGTAGTGTAATGGGGAAAAAATTACGAGGATGGGACTATTTGCTTCAAAAAGCTATATTTTGTTCAAACAAAAATTCAGAACTTTTTACGAAAAAATGGCTCTTGGAAGTTTCGCCGGATGAATTGCGAAAAATTTATCACGATGAAGAAGTAGGTGATACTCTAAACCAGATTAGCACAAGAGCTTCTCTTCTTAATGGTTTGGGAAAACTTTTGAATGAACTTGAGTGTGAAAGTATAAATTACGCATATCTAATATCCGAAGGTTTTATTATACGAAGTGACGGGAAGGGTATTGCGCAGATACTTTCTAAAACTAGAGCTTATAGCGATCCTGTGCAGAAAAAAACTTTTTATTTTCTAGCGATCATGCGTAATCAAGGTTTGTGGTCTTACAAGGATGAGTTAAATTTAAGTGCGCCGGTTAATTATCACGAACAGAGGGGGAGTTTTAGATTGGGCACTGTGACTATTGCAGATGAAGAGCTTAAACGCAAAATAATGGCGAGAGAAAATATTACAGACGAAGAAGATATTGAAATTCGACTCGCTGTAAGAAGGGCGTTGGAGTTCATTGCGCAATATTTAGATGTTTCTCCATCACGTTTGCATTATTATTTTTGGAATCATATACGAAATTGTTGCAGTCGCGAACATCCGCACTGTAAATCTTGTGATTCTTCTTGCACACTTCCAAAAAGATATAGAGTGAATGGTGATGAAAAATGTATATTTGAATCTGTATGCTCAAACGCATTATTGTCTGTAAATCAAATGCTTATCGAGCCAAGACTTGATACTACGATTTGGCAGTAAAATTTATAATTAGTGAAATTTAAAAACAGAGATAATATCTCTGTTTTTTTATATCATACTTATAACTCGAATTGTATCAAAATACTAAAATTCTATTTTTTATCGCGTGTCTTTGAGAGCGAAAGCATAATACACTCCTAAAAGCATTAAAAGTCCAAGAACTATGAAAATATACTGAAAAGAAAGAAATGCAAGAACAAAGAAGGCTATTATGGGACTTATTATGTATGGAAGTTCTCGCAACATTCTGAATAAGCTTATAAGATTAACATCATCTTTTTTAATTTTTTTGAAAAAGTATGATTCTGTGCCGAGTTCTATAAAACTTGCACCTGTTCTTGTCGCGAAAAGTATAACCGTCCATAAAATAAAATTATTTTCTCTAATGAAGGGGATAGCGAGAGTCGATATTCCAGCAATAATTGATCCCGTAATTAAAATCTCCTTTTCACCTAGTTTTTTATCGGCAAGATATCCTAAAGGATATTGGAATAAAACAAATGGCGTCAGCATTATACTGAACATTATTCCTATCTCTGTCCATGTAAAATGCACAAATTGAACTAGATAGATAGGAACATAAATTGCCATCCATGAATAGAAGAAGTTTAAAAGAAATGTGTTTGCGATAATGTCGAAAATATCTTGATTTTTGCCTACTTTTTTTAAGGTTTTAAAAATAGATATTTCTTGATACGATTCATCTTCGAAATTTTTGAATTTAAAATATATTAATAAAAACAAAGGAATGACAAGAATAAAGGCTGTTATATATAGGTATGAGAATGAATATTTATCCAAAATAATTCCTGATATAAAAGGTGCAACAATTACAGGTAAGTTCAACATTGTAAGATAAACACCTCGAATACGGCCAACATTTTTTTCTTTAGAATATTTTTTTAAGAATATATCAATTCCAAAAATAAGCAGTGGATTGGTGGCGAAATGAATTAGAAAAAGTGGGGCGACGATTCCAAGAGTCTTTCCAAAAGCTAATCCTAATAAGGAAGTTGCTTCAAGAAATAGAAGCACCATAAAAAATTTGAAGTTGCCATATCTTTGCAGAAGTTTAGGTGCGGATAAAAATAGAAATACATTGATTATTGCGGCGGCTGCATATGCAAAACCAACATATTGATCTGGAATGAAGGTGCTTAAAAAAGTTGAGTTTATGAAAAAAACGAAATAGTAATGAAACGACAGAAAAAATGTTGCAATATATAACGTAAGAAGAAAACCGTTTTCAGTGTGAGAATTTTTATTTTCCATTCCTTAATTATATAAAATTTAGTGTTTTATGCATAACGAGTTGTTAAAAAAACCGTTACGAATGTAACGGTTTTTTTATTTTTAAAAATTGTTTTATACTCCAATCAGGACAGGTATGACTATTGGTCTCTTTGCTGTCTTTTGGAAAAGAAATCTGCCGAGATTATCGCTTACGATGTTTTTTACATAATCAAAGTTTATAGGATGCATTCCTTCAGTAGATTCTTCAACAGTTTTTTTGATTAGATTGCGGGCATCTTTTAGCAAATCTTGTGATTCTCTTAGATATACGAATCCGCGCGAAATAATGTCCGGAGATTTTTTGAGTTTGCCTGTGCTTGTGTTTATGCTTGCTACTATGACAACGAACCCATCTTCTGCAAGCATCTGGCGATCTCGTATAACAACCTCTTGGATATCTCCAATTGCAAATCCATCAACCATCACAATTCCAGACGGAGCTTTTACAGGAAGCTTAACCATTTTATTTCCATTATCTTGAATTTCAATAATACTTCCATTATCTGGAACTATTATATTTTCTGATGGCACTCCAAGATTATTTGCGAGTTCTGCATGTAATCTAAGCATGTAATGTGAACCGTGAATTGGTATAAAGAATTTTGCTTTGATTTTTTTATGTAGCCATTCAATTTCACCTCTGTTTCCATGTCCTGTTGAGTGAATAAATACATCTGATGTTCTGTAATGAACGATCTTTACTCCCTGTCTTGCAAGGTTGTCTTTAAGCTTTTGAACTGACTTTTCATTTCCTGGAACAATCGATGACGAAAGCACTACAGTATCACGTTCGTTTATTCGGATATTTTTATGCGCTTTATTTGCCATTCTCATAAGTGCTGCGAATTCTTCACCTTGTCCACCAGTAGCAAGAATGACAACTCTGTCGGGTGGGTAGCTATCCATATTCTGTGAAGAAACAATAGTATCTTTTTTAACAGTGAGGAGTCCTGCTTGGATAACTATTTCAACGTTATTTTTCATACTTCTGCCTTCGAGGAATATTTTTTTGCCATACTTCTCAGCAACTTGAATAACGCTAACAATACGAAGAATATGTGAAGCAAACATTGTCATGATTAAGCGTCCTTTTGTATTTACTACAATATCCTCAAGATTTTTTTGAACAATTTTTTCTGGAGTAGAAAAGCCTGGATTTTCAATGTTTGTAGAATCTGTAAGAAGAAGAAGATTTTTTTCATTATCAAATATTTTGTAAACTTCTTCCTCATTTTCTGTAGGTATTCCATTTTCATGATCAAGTTTATAGTCGCCAGGAGTTACGATGTTGCCATAAGGAGTTCTGATAATAATTCCCATACAGTCAGGAATTGAGTGCATAACACCGAAGAATTTTACTTTTAAGCCTCCAATCGAAATTTCCTCATTATTTTCTATAACCTTAAAATCAATAGGATCTAGGTGTGGAAATTCTGACTGTCTTTTTTTTATCATTAAAGAAGTAAGATTTCTTGTGTAAATTGGAGGATTTCCAATTCTATCCATAATGTAAGGAATTGCACCAACATGGTCTAAGTGTCCATGAGTTATGAAAAGTGCACGAACCTTATTTTTTCTTGTTTCAAGATATTTTGTGTTCGGTAGTATGTAGTCAATTCCTGGGGTTTCTTCTTCTTTAAATTGAAATCCAGCATCGATAACAACAATGTCATCATTGTATTCTATGAGAGTCATGTTTTTGCCTATCTCTTCAACACCGCCAAGTGGAATAATTCTTATATTTCCTCTCTCTAAAGGTGGAATTATCGCAGAACTCTCTTTTTTGTTTATTGGATCTCTGTGCTGTTTTGGGTTTTGATGAGCGCGTTTTCCTAAGTCTTTGCTTTTGATATTTATGGTGGATACTTCACGTTTAACTATAGGAGGAGATAATCTTTTGTTGAAATTTCTATTTGGATTTTTATTGGCGGTTCTAGGATTGTTATTATTTATTGGTGGTTTAGGACTAAATGATCTAGCTAACGCGGAATATGGTTCCGAGTGATTAGTTGTCTGCTTAGTTAAATTAGCAGCTCGTTTTTCTTCTTCTGGGCTAATTGTTGAATATGTTCGTGTTGTAAATCTTCTTACACGATTAACTCCGTCTTGTCTTTGATTGTTTTGATTTCTATTGTTCATTTTTTAATTATTAATTTAAATTGTTTTATTTTTAACGAATATATCCCACACTTTTTCTGTCTCTATATACCAGTTATATACGTTGTTAAATCGTTCTGCTGGAATTGCGAGTCCTCCAATTGAAAACCCTTTTACTTTTTGTGGAACTATGTAAATGAAATCGGGTGAATAAAGAAAAATAGCAGGAATATCTTTCTTTATTTCTGTTTCAAAATTTTTATATTGATTAAGTCGTTTTTGCTTATCATATATTAGGCGTCCATTTTCCAGTAATTTATCAATTTTAGGATTTACATATTGAGCGATATTTAATCCGGGATCATTTCTTTGTGATGAATGCCAAAATGCATAAAGATCTAAATCTCTTCCTATTATTTCACCAAATAGAAGGGCATCGTATTTTCTAGGTCTTATTACGTTTTGGTTAAGATCTCCAGGTTCGAATATTTTTACATCAACTTTTGCTCCGATCCTTTCATATTGTGTTTTGAGTATTTGAGCAACCGTTTTTAATTCAGGTGAATTTGATGTTGATATTGAAAATTCCAAAGTCTTGGTTTCTTTTTTACTTATATTTTTTACCCTTACTCCATCGGAATTAATTTTCCATCCATTTTTATCCAAAAGCGTTTTTGCATTTTCTATGTTTTGATCATTGTTTTCAGTTCCTTTTGCTTTATCTGTTGATGATTCTAAAACAGCTCTTGGAATAGGACTATTGTCTTCTACTCCATATCCTTGAAGGATTTCGTTTATAATTTGTTCTCGATTGACTGACATATCTAGGGCTTGTCTCACTTCTTTATATGATAAAACTGGCGATTGGTTTTGATTTAAAAATAATCCGAATATTCTTGGAAGTGGAGATGTTTCGATTCGTGCGCCAGTTTTTTCAAAAATTTTTGCATTTGATGGTGATACGCTGTTCATACTTTCGATTTCTCCTCTTTCATATGCAGCTATTAGATTTTTTTCATCAGAGTAAAATTTGATAATAATATTTTTTATATAAGGTTCTCCTAAAGCAAAATTATTAAAAGCGGTAAGTTCATAGTATTCAGGTAAACCTGAGGATGTTCTTTTTATTTTTGAAATTTTATATGGACCGGAACCGATCGGTTCTATGTTGAATTGACTGAATGTAAACTGATCAGATGTTATATTCCCCCAAATATGCTTTGGTAATATTCCTAATGTTGTGTTTTCTGTAAAGGGTGCATAAGGGCTTTTTAATGTAAATTTTATTTGTTTATCATTTATTTTTTCTACCGTAACACCATCCCAGTTTGCTCGCTTGGTGCTTTTTAAAGTAGAATCTTGAGCTTTTTTGATCGTGAATTCAATATCATCTGTTGTTACTGGAGTTCCGTCATGGAAATAGATATTGTCCTTAAGTGTAAAAGTGTAGATTAGTCCATCCGAAGAGATAGTATAATCTTTTGCTAAGTCAGGAATAAGATTGCCATTCTCATCTGTTCTCATAAGTCCTGAATAAACAAGAGCAGTTAAATCATTGCCAGGTTCTGAACCGAACAGAAGGGGATTAATGAAGGGTGGGTATCCTATGACGCCCTCAGTAAGAGTGCCTCCTCTGGAAGGTATTTCCATAAGAAAGTTATTATTTAGTTTGATCGCGATCCAAAATGCGCTTAAAGAAAAAATTCCAACAAACACAAAGAATATGAGCTTTTCGAATACTGAGAAATAGGAAACAACGCCATTTAGTTTATCTAAATAGTCTACATGAATTTCCTTATTTAAAATTTTTTTAATTTTTTCGTTCACGAGAAACTAATAACAAGTTTATTTAATTGAAGAATAAGTAAAATATTAAAAACAAAATGAGTTTTTATATTTTAGTTATGAATTAGATAGATCGAATCAAATTTAAAGACAGAAAAGTAAACAATAAAATTTGTAAATTTTTATATGTTTTTAATTACGTCAGAAGCCTTAAGTTTGGCTATTATTTTATAGTTAAAGCTAAGAATGAAGAAATTGTAAGCAAAATTGCAAATAAGATTGTGGCATTGAAAAGCACCTTTTCAAATCCGCGTCGGGTGTGATATGCACTGCTGAAACTGTCTCCACCACCAAAAGCTCCTCCTGCACTTGAAGATGTTTGCTGAAGCAAAATGGCAACTATCAATAAAACTGAAAGCCCAATTTGAATATATGGTAAAAATGGGATTATAAAATTCATAAGTAATAATAGTATACATGAAATACTTGAAAGAGCAATAGTTTAGCCCCCGTCTCATAAAAAATGAGACGGGGGCGTGGTTACGGTGTTTGTTAGCTATTTTCTATCCGAAGAAGTTGAAAATTAAGGATTACTACTATATCATGCTTTTTTAGATTAAAGCTATCAGCAATTCTTTTTCCTAACTGATGAATTTGTTCTTGAGTAGTAATTCTTCCATCTTCTGTTACATATGCATTGCCAAATCTACTATCTGCTTGGAACGCAACAAAATATACATACTTTTTCTTTTTCATATCTTCTATAAAAAAGAGTAAGGTAATATTAAAATTTTGTCAATAGTACGAACGTCCTGAATTTTTTTGACCCCTATTGATTTTGATGTTATTCTCTAAATTAGAAAACGTAATGAGAGCACATCAAATTGTCCTAATTAAACACGACAGAAGTTTAAATGAACCTAATCATCATAAACTTCAGTTGTTAACAGAAATGCTGAAATCGTATCTTGATGGTGGGGTGCCACTTGTAATATCTTCTACTACTCCACATGCGATTCAAAGCGCAGAATTTGTTGCAGAAAGTTTTTCAGTAAAATTAAGGAAGAGTAAATTACTATATGATGCTAATCAGGATCACGAGAGACTTGAAAAAGTTTTTTCTATGATCAGAAATTTAAGTCATAAACATGATGCGAATGTAATTATTTTAGTAACACATCATCTTTGTGTAACTGAATTTCCAGTGTTCGTTGCTAATAAAGTTTTCGGATCGAAACTCAAGAGGAACTTCGAAGTAAAACCTAATGAGGCAGTGATCGTAAATTTAGACGAACATCATCCTTCTTTTTTAATGATGAGGCCAAAAAAATTGGATTTACATGAGTATCTTAAACATCACAATTACGTTGTAAATTTACCATTTCGTAGACCGAATGCTTCTTCATAGTTCTTTTTATATAACCCACCTTTAATAAAAGGTGGGTTTTTTTAAATTGCAAAAGGTTGGCAAATAAGTATAATATAGGCCTCTTCAGAGGTTATCTGGGAGGCAAAATTAATTAAAATTATTAGTAACTTTAAATAAGATATGAAGAAACAAGAAAAAAAAGAAGAAAGATTCGCATCAAAAAGTATTATCGTTCCATTAGGGGATAAAGTTTTAGTAAAACCGCTATCTGAAGAAGATATGCACAAAAAAACTGCTTCAGGAATAATAATTCCTGACACTATAAGTAAGGAAAAGCCAGAACAAGGAAAAGTTATCGCAGTAGGTGAAGGAAAATATGACGACAACGGAAAATTAATTCCTATGCAGGTAAAAGTTGGCGACAGAGTTTTATTTTCAAAATATGGATTTGATGAAATCAAGATCGACGATGAAGAATATTTTATATTAAGTGAGTCAAGTGTATTAGCAATAATAAAGTAACAGAACTTACGCGATTTGGCGCATTTCTTCGTTGCTCGCTTGCGGTGCTCCCTCACAATACTCAGAGTATTGCTCAGTCGCTTCCGCACTCGCGCCTCGAACTGCATCCAAACGCGTAAAGTTCTAATAAATAATATGGCAAAACAAATTATTTTTGGTGATGAGGCTAGAAAATTATTAAAACAAGGCGTTGATAAAGTAGCTAACGCAGTAAAAATTACTATTGGTCCTCGTGGAAGGAACGTAGTTTTGGATAAAGGATATGGAAGTCCAACTATTACTAATGATGGCGTTTCAATCGCAAAAGAAATTACATTAAAAGATAAGTTTGAGAATATGGGTGCCGAGATAATAAAAGAAGTTGCTGACAAGACAAACGATGTAGCTGGCGACGGAACTACAACTGCTACTATATTAGCTCAAGCAATTATAACCGAGGGTATGAGATATACTTCAATGGGTCTTAATGCAATGGAAATACGATCTGGTATAGAAAAAGCAACAGATGAGACTGTTAAAGTTTTGAAAGATATTGCAAAGCCAATAAAAAGCAAAGAGGAAATAAGGCAAGTAGCAACTATTTCTGCAGAATCAGAAGAAGTTGGGAAAATTATTGCAGATACTATAGATAAGGTCGGAAAAGACGGTGTTGTTACTGTAGAAGAATCACAATCTTTTGGAATTGAGTCTGAGATTGTTGAGGGTTTGCAGTTTGATAAGGGCTACGTTTCTCCATATATGATAACTAATGCAGAAAGAATGGAAGCAGAGTATCAAGATGTTCCGATATTTATTACAGACAAAAAAGTTTCTACAGTTAAGGAAATTTTGCCATTGCTTGAAAAAATAGCACAAAGCGGAAAAAAGGAACTTGTGATAATTGCAGATGATGTTGATGGTGAAGCACTAACAACATTCGTAGTAAACAAACTTCGCGGAGGTTTCAATGTTCTTGCGATCAAAGCTCCAGGATATGGAGATAAAAAGAAAGATATTCTTGAAGATATTGCAGTTACTGTTGGTGCAAAAGTTGTTTCAGAAGAGCTTGGCACAAAAGTTGAAAATGTTGGACTTGAAGTTTTGGGAAGAGCTAGAAAAGTTATCGCTACAAAAGACGATACTATTATTGTAGGTGGTAAAGGTAAAAAGTCTGAGATCGAATCTCGCGTAAACCGACTCAAAAAACAAAAGGATCAGAGCGAATCAAAATATGATGTTGAAAAATTAGACGAAAGAATCGCAAAGCTTACTGGAGGTGTTGCTGTTATAAAAGTTGGAGCAGCGACAGAAACCGAAATGAAATATCTCAAATTGAAAATTGAAGACGCTGTTAATGCAACTAAAGCGGCGATTGAAGAAGGAATAGTTGCTGGAGGCGGAAGTGCATTAATTCAAGTCGTAAAAGTAATTCGTTCAAGAAAGCATCAAAATCAGAGCAAAGAATTTGAAGCAGGTTTTGAAATTGTGCTCAAAGCTCTTGAAGAACCATTGCGACAAATTGCGATCAATTCAGGAAAGGGAGATGGCTCTATTATTGTGGAAAAGATAAAAGAAATGAAGGGAAACAACGCGGGGTATAACGCGCTTACCGATAAAATAGTAAGCGACATGATAGCAGATGGAATTGTAGATCCAGTGAAAGTAACTCGATTTGGAATTCAAAACGCATCATCGGCCGCCGCGATACTTCTTACAACAGAGGTTGCTATTACGGAAGAACCAAAAGAAGAAAAGCATGAGCATCAAGCTGGTCCTGGAGGAATGGGTGGAATGGATTATTAATTTCTCTGCTAATTATTTTTTAAGGCAAAATCATCCGAATAATCGGATGATTTTGTTTTCATGTTGAAATGCTAGATTTTTAATATTTATGTATAATAGTGGAATATGGACAAGAATTTTTCAGCAATTTTAGGAGTAGCTCTAATTCTTATTGTTTTAATAAGTGGCGTTATCAATACTGTAAAAACTAAAATTAATCAGACGCCCAATGAAAATTATTCATTGTCTGAAACTTCAATTTTATACAAAGATAAGACAAATGGTTATTCGATTTATTATCCCAAAGATTTTTCTATGATAGAAACCGATGATACAAAAACATTTGATATTCCGATAAAAAATTATTTTAATACTATACTTGCAAATGAAGCGCGATTAACTATTAGCAAACCTTCTTCAAAATGTCCGCAATCGGAAGGTGATCAAATAGTTTCTGCAGGTGAAATAAAATCAGGCGACATTGTTTTTAAAAAGGATAATTGGTCTGGAGTTGGAGCGGGGCAATTATATGTCGGTGCCGATTATACGACTTTAAAAAACGGACTATGCTATTCAATCCATATTTTTACACATAGCACTAATGGCGCAGGTTTTTATATAGATGATCCAGTTGAAATAAAGAAAATCGACGACGAGCATGCTGCTGATATGAAAAAGTTTTTAGAAGCCATAGATGGCATAGTTTCAACTTTTAAGTTTTTATAAATGCATTATCTTTTGCGCGGTTATCCGATAGCTTTTTTATTGCCAGTAATTTGATATAATGCAATTATTATTTTAAATAATTTAAATATATGAACACTACATTATGGATAATTTTAGGAATAGCTATTGTCTTGGTTTTGTGGCTAGTTTCAAGCTATAACAGATTTGTTACTCTTTTAACTCGAACTAAAGAAGCTTGGGCGGACATTGATGTCCAACTCAAACGCCGATATGACTTGATCCCAAACTTAGTAAATACTGTAAAAGGTTATGCCGAACACGAAAAAGGAGTTTTTGAGAAAGTAACAGAAGCAAGAGCTAATGCTATTGGTGCGCAAAATGTAGGAGATAAAGCTAAAGCAGAAGATATGCTTTCCGGTGCATTAAAAAATCTTTTCGCTGTAGCTGAAGCTTATCCTGATTTAAAGGCGAACCAAAATTTTCTAGAACTTCAGCGAGAACTTTCTGATACAGAAAACAAGATCCAAGCCGCAAGAAGATTTTACAATGGCAATGTTCGCGATCTAAATATCAGCATAGATGTTTTCCCAGGAAACATTATTGCAGGTGCATTTCATTTTTCAAAAATGGAATTTTTCCAGCTTGAAAACGAAGCTGAAAAGCAACCTGTTGAAGTTAAGTTTTAATTTTTTACTTTAATGGATAAGGAACTTCATCGCATAGCTATAACCGCCATCATCTATAGAGATGATGGTCGGTTTTTAATTACTAGACGAAACTTAAACAAAAAAGCTTCTCCTGGAAAATGGACAGTGCCTGGAGGTGGTTTAAATGTCGATGATTACGTTGATACTCCGAAGACTCACGAAAATCAATGGTATAACACTGTTGAAAAAACTTTACGAAGAGAAGTGAAGGAAGAGGTTGGACTTGAAATAGAAAAGCCAGAATATCTTACAGATTTAACTTTTATAAGACCGGACAATATTCCTGTGCTTGTTTTGAGTTATTACGCTAAATATTCTTCAGGTGAAGTTGTGCTTAATGAAGAAAGCATAGATTTTAAATGGGTAAGTGTAGAAGAAGCAAAGAGTCACGATCTCATTGATGGGATTTTGGAAGAGATAGAAATGGTAGATAAAAAATTGCGAGCCAAATAACAATACCGCTTTGTTTGACATGAATAACGGCGGTGCTATCGTTATGTCAGAAAGGAGGTGGACATTATGATTATATTTGCAGAAGGTTTGGGAGATCGATACCCAATTATTCCTTGTAGTGTTGCGCGATGGCTTTTTGAAAGAAGCTGGCAAAATTTAAAAGTTGTTTGCGAGATTGATTGGGATCCTGCTCCACAAGTAGCTATTTTAGATTACGAAAAAGTTCTTTGTCGATATTCAAAAATATATTATTTTAATGAAGAAGGCGGATGCACTAGAGTGTTGTTTCTTTATGAAAAGCAGGTTTGGATAGTCGATATAGTAGGGAAATACACAGTGGGTGATAATTTTTTGATACCAATACCAGTTTGTATTCGCAGAGAAGACCTTAAACCACTGTCTTTTCAGGAAAGGAATTATTTCTCAGGACTTAATAATATTAAGTATCTCCGTCCTATTGGTAAACACAGGCTTAAAAATGAAACAGCTTCAATTGTGAGTGATGGCTATAGTTTAATAGCTGTTCATGCCAAATGGAAAAAGAATGGAATTCAAGAAGAAGACTTCATTTAAAACTCCGGCCACTAGAGGTCGGAGTTTTTGCTTTTTTATTAAAATATTGTAAAATTTTACTACATTAAACATTTAAATATGGCAACATTATATACACAACAATCTTCGAATATTAGAAAAACTTGGATTTTAATGACATTTTTTTTCGTCGTTATAATCTTTCTTGGGTGGGGATTCAGTTATATTTATGACAATCAGGTGATTTTATATGGTGCTGTTTTATTCAGCATAATAATGAATTTTGTAAGTTTTTGGTATTCGGACAAGATAGCTCTTGCGACCGCTGGAGCAAGGCCTGCTACGCGCGAAGAATTTTTTGATTTGTATACCGTTACTGAAAATCTTGCGATAACCGCAGGACTTCCAATGCCAAAAATTTTTGTTATCAATGATTCGGTCCCCAACGCTTTTGCAACCGGTAGAAACAAAGAACATGCAGCTATCGCTGTAACAGCAGGACTTCTTCGAGACTTGAACAGAACCGAGCTTGAAGGCGTTATTGCTCACGAACTTTCACATGTTGGCAATCGAGACATTTTACTTTCAACAGTCGTTGTCGTTCTTGTCGGATTTATTGCGCTAATTTCAGATATGTTTTTAAGAATGTCATTTTGGGGTGGTGGATCAAGAGATAGAGAAGAGGGAAACTTGGGCATAGTAGTAATGTTGCTCGGAGTTATTTTTTCAATTCTTTCTCCGATTATTGCAACAATTATTCAACTCGCAATTTCTCGAAAAAGAGAATTTCTAGCTGATGCTTCTGGCGCGCTTTTGACCCGTTATCCTGAAGGACTTGCAAGCGCTCTCGAAAAGATAAGTAAATTTAGCGCGCCAATGCAACATGCAAATAATGCAACAGCGCATCTTTATATTTCAAATCCATTTGGCGCAAAAGGAACTAAAGGAATGGCTAAATTATTCATGACCCATCCACCAGTAGAAGAACGTATCGCGGCTTTACGCAATATGTAGGAGATGTCATTCCCGCGAAGGCGGGAATCCAGAGAATTAAGATGAAAACTAGATTCCCGCCTTCGCGGGAATGACAGCATGTTCAAGAATTTTATCTTTAGTTACCCACAGTCTGTGTTATGAATCAGCTTTAAAAGGGTGATATAATTTAATTGCAGGTTTTAGAATTTAAAAAGTTGGCTAATGATTAGTAATTTAGCAATTCTCCAAAAAATGAATTATTCTCAAGCTGTTTCTGGTGTAAAAGTTTTACCAAAATCAACCGATGGGCTTTTGGATAGGGTGCTTTTGAAGATCATACCTTATTGGATTAGACCGAACGATATTACCTTGATTCGATTTGTTATGATACCTTTCGTGGGCATTTTGTTATTTAATCGCATATACGATACAGGTATTATGCTTTTTGCTTTTGCTCTTTTTACTGACATAATAGACGGCGCTCTGGCACGTCTTCGAAATCAGATCACAGAATGGGGAAAGTTTTTCGACCCTTTTGCAGATAAGCTTTTAATAGGAACTGTCGTTGCTATTGTAGTTTCTCAATACATAAGCGTGTATGTTGCGGCGGTTATTATCTTTGCCGAAATTATTTTGATGGTGAATGCATTTTATCAAATGAAATTCAGAGGATATGTAGTGCCGTCAAAAATTGCCGGAAAGGTAAAAATGTTTTTGCAGTCAATGGGGCTTTTACTGCTTCTTATTTATGTAATGACTCCTTCTCCAGTTGTTCTTGTTGCAGCAACTTATATGTTATATCTTTCAATAATTTTTTCTCTTTTAAGTATCTTTACTTATCGGCACGCATAATAAATTTTTAACAAAAAACCTCGTCTTTTCAATCGAGGTTTTTTGTTGTAAGTTTATAGAGAAGTAGATGTCATTCCCGAGAAGTCGGGAATCTAGTCTTAAAAATGGAGGGTTCGCATAGTGGCCGAGTGCGCTCGCTTGGAAAGCGAGTAGGGGGCAACCCCTCATGAGTTCGAATCTCATACCCTCCGCAGTTTTGAACGCAGTGAAAAACTGCGGAGGGTAGCAATGTGCCTTCGCACATTGCGTGTGAGATTCGAAAAGTTTGAGCATGTCGCACGGAGCGAAGCGAGTACGACGCGAAAACTGTACCGAAACTGTAAGTTTCGAATCTCATAAAAATTCTTTTTCTGAAAATCTAATAAATAAAAAGAGCCCTGCAGAATTGTTTCTGCAGGGCTCAAAACTTCTCTAATATCTTGAATTAATCTTCGTTTTTACTACCCATTATTTTAAGAATGTTTAGGAAAAGATTTATGACATCAAGATAAAGATCAACCGAAAGATCAATAGCGTTGTCTATAGTTTTTGGCATTTCACTTGCTCGATACATATCAAATGCTATGTAGAGCGAAAAAATACCTGCCGCAATGTAGTCTATGATTGTGAGGTCAAGGGCTGGTATAAAAAGTTGCGCGATTCGCACAAGAACCAGCCCACAAAGTGCCAGAAATAATGGCATGCCAAGATTTTTAAACAGGTTAGGAAAGCATGTTCCCATAAAGCCCATAAAAAATGTAATTGATGCCGTTACTCCAAAAGCATTTCGTATAACATCTGGACTGTAATGATTTACAGATGGTCCTATAATGATTCCAAATGGTACAATGACTAAGTTGTATCCAAGAAAAGAAATCGCGGGATTATCACTTTTTACCGCTATAAATATCCCAATGATCGGCATAATAAGACCAAAAACAATAATTGCTCCAATCCCTGGCATATATTTTACCTCAATAGCTTTGTAGGCTATTATCGCTGTTGCGATTAGTCCCCAAAGCAGTGATAAGGTTAATGTTGCATAGAATGATTGAGAACTTATTGAGTCGTTTCCATTACGATCAAACACGCCGGTACTTACTACTTTGTTCATATGTTGTTATTGTCCGTGAGTAACAATAACTTATCTTTTTATAAAGTCAATAAGAAAGAATAAAATTCTACTTCTGTGGATTAAAAAACAAAATTAAACTGATGATAGCCGCAAAGAAGCACCAGACGGAAGTAAAGTTAGTTACATAAAAAACATAAGTGATTATTGAGCTGGCAAAAACCAGTAAGCTTAATATTTTAATAATTGGTCTGCTGGAAATTAGTCCGGAACAAACAACAATAAATACGTAGATGCAATTTAATAATGTTGAGCGAAGAACTTGATCAGGATAATAAATACAATGGTTTAAAACACTGGCAGCCTCAGGCTGTTGCAAAAAATTCATAAAAAACATAGTGCCAATGATCGCACCGCCTGCACAGAAAAAAGAGATAATGATTCGTCTTATTTTTATTGGTTCAATCAATAGAATCATCATAGGTATATAGATTGGCCATAAAAACAAAGCAAAAAATAAAAATATGCGCGTTAGAGGAAGCGTCAGACTGGGCCAGCTATTTATTGATACCCAAATTAATCCTTCTATAAATTGCTGTATCGCAAACAACAAAGGAATAGAGGATAGTAAATACGCTTTGCGATTTTTTGTTTTACTTAGAGTTGCGACACCCGTCGCTCCTAAAACGGCACTGGTAGCAAAACTAGCTGTTGCGGAGAAACACATAGAAAATAAAATATACTATTACTTTATCTATATAATAATATTTTTTTATAAAAATATGAAATCTAATTAGAGCCTGTTTAGAATCTAATGCGTAGCAAAAATGCTAAAATTTTGAGCGAAAATCATGAAGTCTGACGAGACATATCGGGGATACGGCGAGGAGGAATGAGTGATTTGCAGCCAAAATTTTAGCATTTTAGCATGCAAGCATTGATTTTGCTTCTTGTTTTTGCGGTTAGATTCTAAACAGGCTCTTAGATAAAATTTAAAAACTACTTGACAGCAATGTTAGAAAAATATAACATATAGAATATACTAATTTAATAATAAATTATGAATTTAAAACAATATCAACAAATAAAACTTGGCTTTGTTATTGTAATAGCAATTATCGTTAGTCAGTCGATTATTTTTAAAAACTATTTTATACCCGTGGCGGTTATGATAGTTGGCACTTTAGTGCTTACAATTTTACGACGTAAAGTTAAAGGTGTTATGGCAGATGAACGAGATTATATTACTGGTGGTAAGGCTGCTATTTTAGCGATTCAAATTTATTCTTGGATAGCGGTTGTTTCTATGTTTATAATGCTTGGTTTACAAGATTTTAATCCAGCTTATGAGCCGATTGCTGTAACCTTAGCTTTTTCTACTTGTGTTTTAATGCTTTTATATGCAGTAATATTTCGCTACTACAATAAGTTTAGTCTTACTGATAAAAAATTTATGTATACCGCTTTTGTTTTAGGATTATTTCTTGCTTTAGCAGTTGTGGGTGTTCGTCTTTTTTCTGGCGAAGATGATTGGATGTGTAAAAATGGCGAGTGGGTAAAACACGGTCAGCCTGATTTTCCAGCGCCGTTAGTTGAATGTAAATAAAAAACGTGAAAAATAAAATTAAAGAATTAAGAACAGAATTAAATATAACTCAAGAAAAATTAGCTGAGATGGCGGGTGTTAGAAGAGAGACAATTGTTTTTCTTGAGCAAGGGAAATATAATCCATCATTAAAGCTCGCTCACGATGTGGCGGTAGCTCTTAAAACAACAATAGACAAGCTTTTTGTTTTTGAAAATTAATACTCATTCGACTCTTTTTATAAAATTAGGTAAAATATTGTTAACTAAACAATATTTTATTTATATATGAAATACAAAATAACTTCCTTTGTTATCACAGAATCTAAAAAAGGTCTAAAGAGTAATGAAGAAATTCTACCTTTAACATCCAACAAAAGCGCACCTCATTATTTCTCGCAATCAATTCCAGCTCAATTTTTATTGGGAAATAAAAAAGTTGAGATTGAGGGTAATACTATTGAATTAGTCGCAAAGATGTATAAGCCAGATATTGTTTTGGTAGAAGGTTCTATAGAAGTTTCCGATATTTTCACAGACTCAATTTTAGATCTTAAAACTAAGATATTATCTTCATGCCATGCTTTTTCTAAACAATATGGAGGTCAGGAGAAAATTTCAGAAGAATATACTATTTATCAAGTTTCTGATTATTTGATCGATCCTGAGAATTTTTTGACAAAAGAAAAAGATAAAATTGCAGAATTATTGAAATCTGAAAAAGTTACACTCGATGAAACGGAGATAGATTACACTCTTTCGTTTCAGTTTAAATA
>Ga0172379_10000764_pt1 | contig 75333 bp, 91 predicted proteins | sample GrowelOW334metaG_FD_119756 | JGI IMG/M metagenome (GOLD analysis project Ga0172379, IMG submission 119756) | Groundwater microbial communities from an aquifer near a municipal landfill in Southern Ontario, Canada - Groundwater well OW334 metaG | ecosystem: Environmental > Aquatic > Deep...
AAAGAAATTGGTAAGAAAAAAATAGAAATCAAAAAAACTGAGGTGGCTCCGGAATTACAAAAAGCTTTTGAATCTCAAGTTTTAACAAAAATGAAAGATTTGATGGGTGAAGCTGGTAAACACAAAATTTATGCACTCGAGGATGAATGGTTTAGTTATTTGAAAGAGAATATGCCGGAAGCTGATCAAAAAATAGCTAAAAAACTTTTCCATGGGGCTATTGATGATTTTGTCCATAAAATTTCTCTAGAAGAAAACAAAAGAATAGACGGCCGAGGTTTTGATGATTTGCGAGGTCTGTTTGCTAAAGCTGGAGGAGTCTCTCCTATGTTGCATGGGTCTGGCATATTTTATCGTGGTGGCACTCATGTGCTTTCAGCTCTGACTTTGGGTGCTCCAGGTGATTCTCAAATAATAGACGGTATGGAAGCTCACACCGACAAAAGATTTATGCATCACTACAATTTCCCACCATTTTCAGTAGGTGAAGTTGGTAGAGTGGGCGGTATGAATCGTCGGATGATAGGTCACGGAGCTTTGGCCGAAAAATCTTTGATTCCAATTTTGCCTTCCAAAGAAGATTTCCCTTACACCATCAGGATTGTTTCTGAGGTTCTATCTTCAAATGGTTCAAGTTCTATGGGTTCAGTTTGTGGAAGCTCGCTAGCTTTGATGGATGCAGGTGTGCCTATCAAAAAACCAGTAGCCGGTATTGCTTCGGGACTAATGTTGGGCAAAGATAATTATAAAGTACTCACCGATATCCAAGGTCCAGAAGACGAACATGGTGATATGGATTTTAAAGTAGCAGGTACTCGAGATGGTGTGACCGCAGTGCAGATGGATGTCAAAGTAGCCGGTATTCCGTTACCTATACTTAAAGAAGCTTTTGAAAAAGCCAAAATGGCTAGAATGCAAATCTTGGATGTGATTGAGGCAGAAATAAAAGAACCTCGTCAAGAATTATCACCTAAAGCCCCTAGGATTATTTCTATCAAAATTAAACCTGAACAAATCGGTATGGTTATCGGTAGTGGTGGTAAAGTTATAAATGAAATCAAAGATACTACCGGAGTAGAAATTGATATAGAAGAGGACGGCATGGTTTATATAACCGGCGAAGCAGTAGGGGCTCAAAAAGCCAAAGCTTTAGTTGAAGCGATTGTTAAAGAATTTAAGGCGGGCGACCGAACGACGGGCACAGTGGTGAGAGTTGCGGATTTTGGTGTTATCGTAGAACTTGGTCCAAAAATTGACGGCATGGTACACGTCTCGGAAATTGCTAATTTCAGAATAGATAAAGTAGAATCTTATATGAAAGTTGGTATGCAGGTGCCGATTCTTGTCAAAGGCTTAGACGAAAAGGGACGCCTCAAACTCTCCATCAAAGATGCTGATCCCAATTTTGTTCAGAAAAAATAATTTAAGTTCTCAAAAAAGATAGTATAATGTAAATATGGATCCTGAAGAAAATAAGGAAGATAATTCTAAAGAATTTGGAAAGGTAATAGACGCTCTGCACAACAAAAGCAAGCTTTCTTCTTTGCGTACCTATCAGGGTGATATGGCTGAGTTTATAAAGAGCAAAAATGAGTCCGTGATTTCGGTGGCAGTCAAAGAAAAAGAGAGACAGCAAGAAAAAGAAAAAGAAGTTAAAAAATTTGAACTAGCTATAAAACCCAAAGAATCAAATAAATCTGGTTTTCAAGTAAACTTCACGATGCTTTTTTTGAGTGTTTTGCTTATTGCGGGTGGAGGTTTTGCTGGTTTTTATATTTTCCAATATGTGACCAAAGAGCCCTCAGTGGTGACCGTTTTAAAAGAAGAAATTATTCCTTATAATAATTATGCCACTTTAAATAACATCACGAGTGATAATTTTCAGTCAGAGCTTTCGAAATTGGCTTTTACTAACGGGATTAGTATTTTAAAAATATCAGATGCAAATAGTTTGCCCATTTTAAAAACTAAAGATTTATTTGATCTATTAAAAATATCAGTTCCTGCTTCTCTCTCTAGAATTTTAAAAGATCAGTATGTGATCGGGAGCCTTTCAAAAGACCAACAAAATTATTATTTCTTGGTAATAACTGTAGATGATTTTGGGGGAGCTTTTTCTGGGATGCTTGAATGGGAAAATAGTATGCCCAAAGATTTGGTTTTTCTTGGTAATGAAAACAGGGTTTTAGGTGTGGCGATCAGCACTAGCGCTACCACCACTCAAACTATTAAAAACAATATCAGCAATACTGCCAGCACTACAGTAGTCCAAATACCTTTTAAACCAGAAGTTTTTAGTTGGAAAGATCTCATTATTAAAAATAAAGATACTAGGGCTTTTGTAAATGAAAAAGGCAAAAGCCAGATTGCTTATACTTTTCTTGATAAAAACACCGTTCTCATTACTGGTGATATTTCGATTATAGGAGACATAGCTTCGACCTACGCTTCGCGCTCGTTTACTAGGTAATTAAATTATGCTAGTATTAATATACGAGTCTCGTAGTGAATTTTGGCTATAATTCCTACGGAATCGGTTACAAAGTAACATAGCCAAAATCTACTACGAGATGAGAGAAGATATAGATATAAATTATTTTAAAGATAAATTAGAAGAAGAACTGCTTTTGGTAGAAAAGGAGTTGAATAGTATTGGTAGGAAAAATCCTGATAACAAAAACGACTGGGAAGCAGAACCAACTTTAATGAATGAAGACAGTGCCGATGAAAATGAAGTAGCTGACAATATGGAAGAATTTGAAGAAAACACAGCCATTCTCAAAGTTTTGGAAATCAGATATAACGATATAAAAAAAGCTTTGGCTAAAATTGCCAACAATGAATACGGTTTTTGTGAAGTCTGCAAAGCTCCTATAGAAGAAGATCGTCTTATCGCTAATCAATCAGCCCGCACCTGTAAATTGCACATGGAATAATCAGAAGTATTTGTGTTAGAATATTTCTAACATGTCTTACGCTAAAGTTCACAGTGCTCAAGCCAATCTCTTAAAACCCTATATTGTTGATGTGGAAGCAGACCTCTCACGAGGTCTTAATGCTTTTTCTATTGTGGGTTTGGGAGATAAGGCGGTAGATCAGGCCAAAGATAGGATCAGTGCAGCGGTCAAAAATAGCGGTTTTGAATCACCTAAATCCAAAAATCATAAAGTAGTTATTTCTTTGGCACCGGCCGAAATTAAAAAAGAAGGCTCGGGCTTGGATATGGCGATAGCACTTTCGTATTTATTGGCCAGTGGAGATATTGTTTTTGATGCTAAAGATAAAATATTTTTAGGCGAGCTTTCGCTTGACGGCTCTCTTAGACCTGTAAAAGGTGCTTTGGCTTTTGCTCGTAAAGCCAAAGAAAAAGGTTTTAGAGAAATATATTTACCATTAGAAAATGCTTCCGAAGCTGCAATGGTAGACGGTATCGCAGTTTTTGGAGCGGAAACTTTGAATGAAATTATAAATCATATTGCTTCTGATGCTGATATAAATCAAAAGTTAAAAATAGAAAAAAAGAAAGAAATAAAAAATTTACATAATATTTCTCTTGATCTTTCTGATATAAAAGGTCAAGAATCGGCCAAGAGGGCATTAGAGATAGCCGCCGCTGGCGGACACAATATCGCCCTTTATGGTCCACCAGGTACTGGCAAAAGTATGCTGGCCAAAGCTTTGCCGGGGATATTGCCACCGCTTTCTTTTGATGAGATTTTGGAAGTAACCGAGATCCATTCTATGTCAGGAACTTTGGATGACGCTTTGTTGGCTGAAAGACCTTTCCGCTCGCCTCATCATACGGCTTCGCATGTGGCCATCATTGGTGGAGGGACCAATCCGAGACCTGGAGAAGTGACTTTGGCTCATAAAGGAGTTTTGTTTTTGGACGAATTCCCAGAATTTGAAAACAAAGCTATTGAGTCTTTGCGAGAACCGCTTGAAGAAAGAGTAGTCTCTATCTCGCGTGCTCGGGGTACAGTCAAATTCCCAGCTCATTTTATATTGGTGGCCGCTATGAATCCTTGCCCTTGTGGAAATTTTGGTATCAAAGGTAAACCCTGCACCTGCGCACCTCTCCAAATAGAAAGGTACAAAAGGAAAATTTCCGGCCCTATTATTGATCGTATTGATATCTGGACCGAAGTTTCCAAAGTCGATCATGACAAGCTCACGGAAAAAGCTGAAAGGAGCGAAAGTTTGCCGGCCAGAGATCGCATAATGAAAGCCAGGGGCATTCAAGAAAAAAGATTTAAAGAAGCAGGTAGGAAAATAAGCACCAATGCTGAGATGAGCGCCCGAGATATAACTTTGGTTTTGTGGATATCAGATGAGGTTAAAGAAATTTTAAATAAATCAGCTCGCACTCTGGATTTGTCGGCTCGCTCTTATCACAAAATTATCAAACTCGCCCGTACTATTGCCGATCTCGACTCTTCTTTAGAAATTTCTCCTTCTCATATCCTTGAAGCTATATCATATCGCCCCAAACAAGCACAATACTAAATTTGCTTTTTATTTGGGTGTAAGTAATATCTAGACAGAGGTGTACCTTATGGAAACGGAATCCAAGCCGAGGATAGTGATGCACGGTGGGGATAGTATGACTATTGATGGTATTCTCCATGAAGACCAGCAAAAAGTTCTGGCATCGTTCAATGCTGGGGCCTACTGGATCAGGGTCAAAGATGGCAATTTGGAGATCGTGCCATCGTGGGAAAATCTCCCGGACCCGATCAAAGACAAAAAGATGTTGCCTTTTTGGAGAAAGGCGACTGTTGCTGAAACTGCTCAGCTCAAGCTTTTTGAATTGGAAGGGGTTCACGAAAATGATTCCCCATCAATTTCAATTCAAAGTTTGTGTGGGTATTCCTATTCGCCTGAAAACTATCAGTTCCTGGCTGAAAAGCTGGAATCTTACGGATTCCAGTGTATGAGATCGCGCAGGGGAGCAGGTGCCAGATATTGGGAAATCTGGTTCTTGCCTGGGTTGTGGGCAGCCGAAGGCGATCTTAAAGAAAAGATTGGTAGGCACAAGGGCAAGAATGCCATGAAAGCTGCCACCAGCTTTTTGGCTCAAAATATCGAGTTTGGCACGCTGGATGTTTCAGTCCAGCGTATGTGTGCAGTTTTAGACTAGCTTTTCGCCACCGAAATTTCGCGTTTCGGTGGCATCGCTTTTTTATATTATAATTAAATAATGAAAAAAATTTATATATTTATTTTGGTTCTGGTTATATTTTTTGTTGGAATTTTTTCATACCAAAGAAATAAAGAAGCAAAAATTTTGTTTGTGGGTGATATGAATTTTGATCGTTATATAAGACAGGTGGGGGAGAATAAAGGTGAGGATTTTGTTTTTTCTTGCCTCAGTAATTTTTTGAAAGATTCCGATGTGGTGGTAGGTAATTTGGAAGGGCCGATCACCGACAACCCCTCGGTTAGTTTGGGAAGTGTTATAGATACTCCACAAAATTATACTTTCACTTTCCCCCCAAGTATAGCCAAGGTTTTAGCCGAAAATAATATAAAAATAGTTAATTTGGGTAATAATCATATAAGTAATTTCGGCCAAGCGGGGATAGCTTCAACTAAAAAATATCTCAAAGCCTCTGGGGTAAATTATTTATATGATGATGTTTATCGTACCAAATTGGCCGGTCAAAATATTTCTTTTATTTCTTACAATGAATTTGGAGGAGAATCGGCAGAAAAAATAGCTCAAAAAATATTAACAGAAAAAAATAATGGTCAAATGGTTTTGCTTTATACTCACTGGGGAGATGAATATGTAGAAGCACCACAAAGAGTTAAAAATATAGCCAAACTTTTTGCTAAATCTGGTGCTGATTTGATCGTCGGCTCGCACCCACATGTTATTTTGCCAAGCGAAAAAATAACCTCATCCCAACCCTCTCCTTACCCTAAGGAGAGGGAGACTGTTGTCTATTATTCTCTCGGCAATTTCATATTTGACCAATATTGGAACAAAGCAGTTTCTACTGGGCTAGTTTTGGAAGTAAATATAAAAGCTGGGACGATAAATATCGTCGAACATAAAGTGTCTTTAAATCGAGATGGTAGAACTTGCTTAATAAATTAAAACTTAAGCGTCGACGAAAAACTTATTCGTCGACGCTTGCTCGGAATCTATTTTTGTGTTACTCCTCGCTATGCTCGGAGTCCTACAAAAATATAATCACTACGTTCCTTATTTTTGTGGACATACCCCCCGAAACTTGGAACCTACTTACTGGCTACGTATTAGAATGGGGCGAAGCGGTAAGGGAAATTAACAAAAAAGAAAACCCCACCGAAGTGGGGCGTGAGATTGAGGATGTTGGGCTCAGGTTTTAATCCCCGATGTACCTTATGATGCCGTCCTCGCATTTTACATGATGGAGTCCGTATGGCCACGGGTCTTTGTTCAAGATCTCTTCCTGCTTCTTTTTGACCACCAGAACTCTGGTTTGGGAGTCGAAAGACACGAATTCCAGCACTTGTGCGATGGCCTCAGGGTCTCTCATTGTAGGATAGGGCAGCTGTTTGAGCTGGAGGCCAGCCAAAGCGGCGGCATCGCCGAAAGTATCGTAAGTGTTTTCAACCCCAACCTGCATGGAGGGGCCGTTCTCGAACTGAACTGTTAGGCAATTAATGCCAAGAGGCACCAGTGTTTCCAGAAAAGGGGGTTCCATATTGTCTCCTTCTGGAAGAAAAGTATCACACAGATTATAAAAAATCAATTTTTGTGTTACTCCTCGTTATGCTCGGAGTCCTACAAACATTTTGTGTTACTCCTCGTTATGCTCGGAGTCCTACAAAAATATAGTCACTACGTTCCTTATTTTTGTGGAGATGCCGATATTGAAACCGGATGCAAACAAGTTTTGATAATGCTTCTACGCGGTGTATTCAACTTCCTTCTACTCGAAAGTAGAAATTTGGTAATTATCCTGTGAAGTTGAAGAAAAAAATAATTACCTAGTTTCTTATTTCAAAAATGAAGCGAAACACTTTTCATTTTCTAGTCCGGAGTTATTACAATTCCTTTCTCTAACAGACTTCAAGAGGGAACCGTCGCTTAGGAGAGTTTAATAAATTAAGCTCTAGCGTAAGCGAAAGCAAAATCGTTGACTCCAAAATATGGAGAAACAACAGACTGTGCCCGTGCAACAATGGTTTTAGCATTTATGCTTTCCAACCTTTTTAAGAGTTATTGGAGCTCTACCACGCGCATTGTCAAAGAATCTCATTTGTCTAAACCTGTCATCCCCGCCAAATTTGCCTACGCGTAGCGTAGCTACAAATTTGAGCGTCCCGCCGTAGCTCCGATGTAATCGGAGCGAAGGAGGACCAAGACAAACTTGGCACGAATGACACTATTTTAAACTTCTTCGTATTTCACGGTCAGTATCTCTTTTTTTGATACTTTCGCGTTTGTCGTATTTTTTCTTACCTTTCACGACGGCGATCTCTAATTTCAGTTTCTTACCCTTATTATACACCGAAATAGGTATTATTGTCAATCCTTTTTGGCCTTCTTCTTTACTAAGTCGTTCTACCTCCTTTTTGGTTACAAGGAGACGGCGAGTACGAGTAGGGTCGTAATCTTTGGGGGTATTAGACGGCTGATAAGGTGGAATCTGCATATTGATGACAAAAGCCTCAAAGCCTCGCACTGCCACGTAGGCACCGTCCAAAGAGCCTTGGCCATTCTTTAAGGCTTTTACTTCAAAACCGAGTAATTCAATACCGGCCTCGATTTTTTCGAGGATTTCGAAGTTAAAATAAGCTTTTTTGTTTTGAATTAAGGACATATTCTAATAATAGCAGTTTTGTGATAAAATATTAACTTCAACAGATTAAATAAATCAATATGTCAAAACCAAAACCCACTAAAAAAAATATAGAAAAAAAGCCAAATGGAGTAATTAAAAATTCTTTTTTTGCTAATTTTGCTATCAGTATTTTGATATTATTTTTCGTAGTCTCTATTTATTCTTTGGTATCAAATAACAAAAATAAACCAGAAATCAGTATTTCTGAGTTAGCCAAAGCGGTACAAGTGGGGGATGTGAAAGAAATCGCTGTTAAAAGTACTTCCATAGAAGCCACATTTAAAGATGGGGTTATAAAAACTTCAAAAAAAGAAGATGGGACAAACATTATCGAGACTTTAGCGGCTTATGGTGTAACGACCGAAGAGATTAGTAAATTAAAAGTCAGTGTCAATCAAGGTGGTGGATTTTTCTATTGGTTGGTCAATCTCTCCCCTATAATTTTCCCCGTACTTTTTATTGCTATTTTTATATGGATGATGACCCGCCAGATCAAAGGGGCTGGTATGCAAGCTTTTTCTTTTGGTCAATCAAGAGCCAGACTCACCAATCCTGATGATCAAAAACAAAAAGTAACTTTCAAAGATGTGGCTGGCTGTAAAGAAGCCAAAGAAGAACTTTCAGAAATTGTAGATTTTCTTAAAAACCCTAAAAAGTTTTTTGAAATTGGCGCAAGAATTCCCAAAGGCATACTTCTTATGGGTGCACCGGGTACTGGCAAAACGCTTTTGGCTAGAGCAGTGGCTGGTGAAGCGGGGGTAGCTTTCTTTTCGATCTCCGGTTCTGAGTTTGTGGAAATGTTTGTAGGAGTGGGAGCTTCGCGGGTCCGTGATCTTTTTGATCTTGCCAAAAAAACCGCCCCAGCCATTATTTTCATGGACGAGATTGACGCCGTGGGTAGAGTGCGTGGGGGTGGTATGGGTGGCGGGAACGATGAAAGAGAACAAACTCTTAATCAGATTTTGGTAGAGATGGATGGTTTCGAACCAGCCGAAAAAGTGGTGGTCATGGCTGCTACCAACCGGCCTGATGTTTTGGACCCAGCTCTTTTACGCCCCGGTAGATTTGATAGACGGGTGACTATTGATTTACCTGATAGAGCCGACAGGGAAGAAATATTAAAAATTCATTCCAAAACCAAACCTTTTGCTGAAGATGTCAATTTGGTGATCATAGCTGAACGCACCCCTGGGTTTTCGGGTGCTGATCTTTATTCTCTTATGAACGAAGCGGCTATTTTGGCCGCTCGAGAAAATCGTACCAAAGTGGCCCAGTTTGACTTAGTGCGTTCTATTGAGAAAGTAATGCTTGGTCCAGAGCGAAGAAGTCATATTTTATCTAAAAAAGAAAAGGAAATCACTGCTTATCACGAAGCGGGGCATGCTTTGGTAGCTTCAGTTTTGCCTTATGCTGACCCGGTACACAAGATTTCTATTATTTCCCGTGGTCGTGCGGCTGGCTATACTCTGAAATTACCAATCGAAGATCACAGGTTGCAATCCAAAAATGAATTTTTGGATGATATTGCTATGTCTTTAGGTGGCTTTGTTACTGAAAAAATGATTTTTGGCGATTTGACTACCGGTCCATCCAATGATTTGCAGGTTTCTACGGCTCTGGCTCGTGATATGGTGACCAAATATGGTATGTCTGAAAGCCTAGGGCCCATAGCTTTGGAAGGGTCAGAAGGCAAAGCTCTCTTTGGTCGAGGAGTAAATGATAAAGAATATTCTGAAGAAGTAGGAGCTCTCATAGACAAAGAAGTTTCTAAAATAATGAAAGAAGCACATGATAAAGCTGAAAAGATTCTCACCGAGCATAGGCCGTTACTTGATATAATAGCCAAAAGATTGATGGAAACTGAATCAATTGAAAGGGAAGAATTCGAAAATATGTTAGTTGCTAACGGTATAGAACTTAAGAAAAAAGAGGTTTTGAATTAAAAGTTATTAACATAAAATATTGCCCGGTTTTTTGATTGGTCTAAAATGAAATTATGAATAATAATCTATATTTTAGATCGGGCTTTACTTTAATAGAATTATTAGTGGTCATCGCTATCATAGGTGTCCTTTCTTCTATGGTTTTAGCTTCCTTAAATAATTCTCGAGTTAAGGCTAATGATGCTAAGATAAAAACCCAACTTTCTTCTTTGCGTGGGGCTGCTGAATTATATTATGGCGAAACCAACAGTACTTACGGTACTGCTGTGGTAGGGTCTGAAGCAGTAGGATTATCTATCGGTACTGGTTGTGCTTCAAATATGTTTGGTAATGCTAGAGTTTCTCCTTATACTCTCCTGGCCAATTACCCCTCTTATTCAAATGGTGGTAAGTGCACAACAAATGGGACAGATTATGCAGTTTCTGCTGAACTCAACGACGGCACGTTTTGGTGCGTTGATAGCAAAGGCAAATCAAGACCCGAAGCTGCTCTGCAAGCCAATTCGGTTTACGTCTGTTCTTAATTTTAAATTTTCAAACTTATTTTTTTGTGCACGCGGTAGGGATCTCTCGCCTTACAGGCGCAGTGCATCTTTTATATTTTTTCGTAGCGAAGCTACTCAAAAATTTATTCAAGATTTTCTCATCCTACCCGCAAGCAAAGCAGTTTGCTTGCTCGCGTGCACAAAAAACACCAGCAAAGCTGGGTTTTATTTTGTGCACGCGGTAGGGCTCGAACCTACGACCACCGAGGTATAAGCTCGGCGCTCTACCAACTGAGCTACGCGTGCGATGGTAATCTTAGAATAATACATATGGGCTAAAATTTCAATTTTACTCCATATGAACTACGTTTTTTGAAGCTATGTATTTGGCTAGGATCGGGTAGTTTTTTAATTCAAAATCTTCTTCAATTAAAGATCGGGCTTCGGTGCGAGCCGCCTCTACCATTTTGATGTTACGAAGCGCTTCCATGGCCAAATCCGAAACACCCCACTGTTTGGCACCAGCCAAATCGCCAGTTCCTCTTTGTTGTAAATCAGCTTCAGCTAATTCAAAACCATTGCTGGAAGTGCTAAAAGATTTTAATCTGGCGATGGTTTTGGCCGATTTGCTATCAGCAAAAACAAAACAATATGGTTTGAAAGAGCTTCGCAAGACTCGGCCTCGCAGTTGGTGGAGTTGAGCCAAGCCAAATCGCTCGGCATTTTCAATGATAATGACGGTGGCGTTGGGCACGTTGACCCCCACTTCTATCACTGATGTGGCCACTAGTATATCTGTTTTGTGATCTTTGAAATCTCGCATTATTTTTTCTTTATCGGCCGGTTTCATTTGCCCAGTGATGGCCGATACTTTGAATTCTGGGAAAACTTTATCTTGTAGTCTTTCGGTTTCTGATTTTACAGATTTGGCGTTCAAAGTATTTTCTTTGTCTGGATCAGGATCATTCACTCGCGGGCAAATGACGAAAACTTGCCGACCAGTTTGAAGCTCTAATCGTACTTTTTCGTAAGTTTCGGCTCTTTCGTGAGGTAAAACTATTTTGGTTTGGGGTAGTTGTCTACCAGGAGGCAATTCATCAAGTAGAGATAAATCTAGGTCTCCAAAAATAGTTAGAGCTAAGGTGCGAGGTATTGGTGTAGCGGTCATGGAGAGCAAGTGGGGAGCGATGTCATGTTTGCGTCTGAGTTGCATACGTTGTTTGACCCCAAACCGATGTTGTTCATCAATTATTATAAGCGCCAAATTTTTAAATTTAACTGTTTTTTGGATAAGTGAATGGGTGCCGATAAGGATAGGGATTTCACCGTTTTCTACCCATTTCAAAAGTTGAGGTTTTGATATTTTGGTCCAAGTTTCTCTGTTGGTTTTGGAAGGGAATTTTTTGGCACCACTGCCAGTTATAAGCCCGATTGGCATTTTGTATTTAGCGAAATATTCTATAAAAGATTCAAAATGCTGTTCGGCTAGTATTTCAGTAGGGGCCATGTAAGCCACTTGCAGATTGCCGAATTCGCGGTTTGGGGGCAAGGTGGAAATAGCGGCGAAACTAGCAGTGGCAGCTACGGCAGTTTTGCCACTACCCACATCTCCTTCCAAAAGTCGAGACATGGGTGGCCCAGCTTTGAAATCATTTAATACTGCTTCTATTGATTTATTTTGAGCAGAAGTGAGTGGAAAAGGAAAAGTTTTTACAAATTCTTTTATTTCTTCTGGTTTTTTTGAAATTAAAAAAGATTTTTCTTTGGTTGCTAAATATTTTTCTTTCTGGCGATCAAGTTGGATGAAAAATATTTCTTCAAAAGCAAATCTTTTCCTCGCAATCTCGGCGTCTTCTTTTTTTCTAGGTGAGTGTATCCAGATCAAAGCGGTTTTCAAAGATGGTAGGCTATATTTTTTTAAAATATCAGCAGGGATAGGGTCTTCTATATTTTCTAACACTTCACTCCTGAATATTTTTTGCAAACAATGATAAATCCAATTGGAAGAAATCCCTCGGCTTTCTGGATAAACCGGAGAAAGATTGAAATTGTCTTCGCCGGGGAACAACGAATCAGAAGTGCCTTCAGGTATTTCCGTGACTTTTTCTATTTTGGGATTAGAAAAATTAAGACTACCGTCTTTTTTGGCTGAAACTCGGCCTTCTACTCTCACCAACATACCCTCAAAAAACATTTTGGCGATATAAGGTTGGGAAAACCAAATGATGTTTATTTTACCGGTAGAATCTTCTACTTCGGCTGTTGAAATCGCCACTCTGGATTTGAAAGTTTTGCCGGTTTTTAATTTTGATATTTTACCAAAAACCACCACGTCTTCGCCGGCATTTAAAAATTCAATAGCTTTCACACTGCCAGCTTCACCGTATCTGGTAGGGAAGTGCCTTAAAATATCGCTTACTTTTTTGAGAGACATTTTGGCTAATGCCTTTTTTTGAAAAAGTGAGAGTTTTTGGATTGATTCGATAGGAGTATCTAAATTAATGATCATTGTAGATTTGAACTAGTGGCGTTTATGGTGCCATCTTCAAATATTGTGCCGGGTGGTATTGGGCAAGCTTCAAAATCGCAGTTTGGTCCACTACGGCCCACGTAGCTCCCATCGGGGCAAAGCATCGCTTCCATGGTGCAGGCTACTGGTTTTTGTTCGTTAGGATTTTGGTATTCGGTAGGTGCCGGATTATATATATAAAGCAGGCCCCCAAAAATGAAGACCACTATGATAAACACAAATACGAAATTTTTATTCATAAGAGTATTTTAGCATATTTTCAATGTCTTACTAAAACATTGGGTATGATTTTTTAACAAAAAATTTGCAACTTTATTTATATATTGTATAATATAGTTTAGGTGATCTGGTTGCCAAAAGCGCCAGACAAAAGAACCTTATAAGGAGAATGCTTGTGATGAGCGAAGACCGAAAGAAGTTTCTTCTTGATCAGCGTTTAGCAAACGGATTAAGCCTGATCGTAGTGTGTAGTACAGTATATGCTACACTTGGTGGCAAGACTCACATCTTGACCAACCGGAACGGCATTATTTCCAAGAAACACGGCAGTATCGATTTGCGTTACGCAGAAGATAGCTGGGGCGTCGTCAGACATCGCACAGTAAGTCGCTGTGCCACACAGATTCTTTTCATTCCGCCTAAAAAACGGATGAATGTCAGCAATGGCGCTTTCAAGGTTATGGACGTGAATTACCAGAGCTTTGTTGAGGCTCACCACGCCGGAATTATCACAAACCCGCAGGACAAAACGGGAAAAGATCGTGTGGAATTCGGCCACAAATTCGTGTGGTGCTCGCAATTCGGATGCTGGGAATGTAACAAGGGAAACACTAAAGTCTTTGTTTCTTGTCATCCAGAAGAACCTTTTTGGAGAGTCAGCGATCCGGCCGATTCCTCCAATAGCACGGTGTGCGGTTTCAAGTGTATCTACATGATAGGCGGAAACAGCATCAAGTCGGAATACAAAGCGTTTGAAGGGGCCGTAAAATACTTAGAGAATAAGTGACGGCCCAAAGGTCCCGCAGAACACTGCGGGACCTTCGTTTTATGTTATAAACTTTTGTGGTATAAATTAAGTATGAAAAATGAGGTTATATTTGATTATTCCGTGCAAGATGAGTGTGCCCGAGTAATAAAAACTCTCAAAAGGAGTGCTTGGTACAAAGAGCAGGGATACAAACCCAAATACCCTGATTTATTACAGAAAAAACTGGAAAAAGATGAAAAAATAAATGATCAAGATGTGCTGGAAGCCGTTTCGGCAGAATTCGATGAAAAATTTTATGCTAATGAAGTTGCAAAAATAAAAAACGATTGGGACCTAATAGAAGAAAAATTTTTTGAAAACCTCAAAAATCTCGGACAACCATTACAAGAAAAATATTATGTTTGTTTGACTAAATATGGCACCGTTGGTAGCTATGGCTGGCCAAGCGATATTCAAATAAATATAAATCAAAATAGGAGTAATTCAGCATCAAAAACATTGGCTCACGAAATTGTTCACCTGACTATAGAGCCGTTTATCAAACAATATAATATTGAACATTGGACAAAAGAGAGATTGGTAAACCTAACCATGAATAAATTTTTTCCTGAAACTCCAATATTACAGAGAGACCCTGAAAATGCAGAAAAAATTAACGAGGTTTTTGAAAGAGAATTTCCTAATATAGAAAATATAATAATTGGGATATCAACATTATAAATACCTCAAAAAAGCAATTTGGGGCTTCTGATTCCAAAAACTAAAGGCGGGGGGGAGGGAATTTCGGTCATTACATGACCAGTATCCCGATTGGATAATTTGTTTCGCGTAGCTCACAAATTATGCTCAATCGGGCTTCGAATCCCCCACGAAAGTGCTCCCAGCACTTTCTCCTCTCCGCAGATTTTTCACTGCGTTTAAAATCTGCGGAGGGGGAGGGATTCGAACCCTCGGTACCTTTTAAAGGGTACGCATCTTTAGCAAAGATGCACGATAGACCACTCTGACACCCCTCCATCGGATGGCCAAAGCTTTAGCGAAGGCATCCAGTGGCTTATATTCTTACATAAGCCAGAGCTTTTATCAAAGGATTTCTAACATTTGACCCAGTAGTGAATTTTGGCATTAGTTTCACTATGCACTTTGTGCCATGCCAAAATCTACTACTGGGTTTGACTATTTTGTTTGTATTTGGTAGCTTTAGAGAAGCCCGTCAGAGGGCTTTTTAATAGAATTATATATGGCAAAAACTTCAGTAAAAGCAAGAGCTCTCAAAAAACCGAAATTTAGCACTCGGGCAGTTAAACGCTGTTTTAAGTGCGGTAGAGGCAGAGCTTATATGGGAGATTTCGGTCTTTGCCGAATTTGTTTCAGAGAACTTGCCAATGACGGCAAGATTCCCGGAGTTAAAAAATCATCATGGTAACAGACTCAATAGGAGATTTAATAATAAGGATCAAAAATGCAGGAAACACTGGTAAACAAAATGTTTCGGTGCCTTTTTCTAAAATGAAATTTGCTGTAGCCGAATTGCTTTCGGCTAAAGGTTTTGTTGGTGAAGTTTCTAAAAAGGGCAAAGGGGAAGTCTTTAGAACAATCGATATAGACTTGCTTTATACCAAAGACGGGGAGCCCATAATTTCCGGTGTCAAAAGAATATCAAAACCTTCTAGAAGACTTTATGAGAATTCTAAAAATCTCAAAGCTTTCCGCAAGGGTTATGGTATGTCAGTTTTGTCTACTCCCAAAGGGATTATGGCTGATGTAGATGCTAAAAAAGGCAACTTAGGAGGAGAATTGTTATTTAATATTTGGTAGTTAAAGATACAAATATGCGAATGTTACAAATGCAACAAATGAATACAAATAAGAAAAATAGATTCGTAGCTATTAGTATAATTAGTACAATTCGTATATTGGTATCATAATATTATGTCAAGAATAGGAAAAAAAGGAATAGTAATACCGGACAAAACAGAAGTCACTATGAATTCTGGTGTTATTTTGGTGAAAGGACCAAAAGGTTCTTTGGAGAAGATTTTTCGTTCTGATATTTTGGTTACTATAAATGAAAAAGATATTTCTTTGACTCTAGCTAAAGAAAACAAACAAACCAGGGCTTTGTGGGGAACTTACGCTTCTCATTTGAAAAATATGGTCAAAGGAGTAACTGAAGGCTTCGAAAAGAAATTGATTTTGGAAGGAGTGGGTTTCAAATCTCAAGTGACTGGCAACAAACTGATTTTGGCTCTCGGATTTTCTCATCCAGTAGAGGTGGAGATACCAGAAGGATTGAGCGTAAAAGCCGAAAAAAACATAGTAACCGTATCAGGTATTGATAAAGAATTGGTTGGTAGTTTCTCTGCTAAAACTAGAGCATTGAAAAAACCAGAACCATATAAAGGCAAAGGTTTTCGTTATTTTGATGAAGTTATAAGGAGAAAACAAGGTAAACGATCAGTATAATTGAAAATTAAAAAACATGGATACCAAAGTTAAAAAAATACAAAGAGAAAGAAGGAAAAAGCGCATCAGAGCCAAGGTTTTTGGTGTGAACGCTAAACCTAGACTTTCGGTATTTAGATCAAACAAATACATCACCGCCCAACTTATAGATGACACAAAAGGTTTGACTTTGGCTTCTGCTACTAGTAAGAATATGAAAGGCAAAAGTGTATTAGAAAAAGCCAAAGCGGTAGGTTCGAGTGTCGCCGAACAAGCCAAAACCAAAAAAATTGAAACAGCAGTGTTTGATAGAGGCGGTTATCTTTATACTGGTTCAGTCAAAGCGGTGGCTGATGGGGCTAGAGAATCTGGTCTTAAATTTTAATTAAATAATATTATGCCTAACGAAGAAGAAAAAAAAGAAATAGAAGGAATAGAAGAAGCGGTTGAGGAAACCATCATACCTTCTGAAATAGTGAAAGAAGCTTCTCCTGTAGCTCCTATTAATTTTACGCCAAACAACCGAGATAGACGCAAAAATGAACGCCGACCTTCTCGAAGACCAGAGCGAGCCAGACAAGAATTTGATAATAAAATCATAAGTGTAAGGAGAGTGACTCGTGTGGTTGCCGGAGGTCGTAGATTCAGTTTCAGTATCGCTATAGTTATCGGTGACAAAAAGGGCCGAGTAGGTGTAGGTATCGGCAAAGCGACAGATACTCCAATCGCTATTGAAAAAGCTACTCAAGCAGCCAAAAAAAGCATGATCACTGTACGTTTGAACAAGAAAAATTCTATCAGCCACCCAGTCGAAGCCAAATACTCAAGCGCAATAGTTTCTATAATGCCGGCTCCAGGGAAGGGGGTGATCGCTGGAAGCGCTACTCGTGTAGTCTTGGAATTGGCTGGAGTGAAAGAAGTTTCTTCTAAAATCCTTTCCAGATCCAAAAACAAATTGAATATAGCTAGAGCTACCATCCAAGCTCTTCAGCAATTAAAAAATTTAAAGATTGAAAAATTAAAAAATTAAACAAAATCATTCAATCTTTTAATATTTCAATTATTTAATCAAAAGTATGCAACTCAACAATTTAAAAAAGAATAAATCAAACAGGAAAGCCAAACAAGTTGGCCGAGGTGGTGCCCGTGGCAAAACTTCTGGTCGTGGGACCAAAGGTCAAAATGCTAGAGCTGGTAGAAAGAAAAGACCAGAAATGCGAGACATCATTAAAAGATTGCCAAAATTAAGAGGTAGAGGAAAAAACTTCTTAAAATCTAGATTAGAAGAAAATACAGTCGTTAAATTCTCAGCTCTGGTTGAAGCTTTCAAAGTTGGCGAAACTGTCAGCCCTAAAGTTTTGCTTGAAAAAGGTCTCGTAAAAATAAGAAATGGTAAGATTCCAAAAATAAAAATCTTGGCCGATAACCAAGTCAAAAAATCTTTTATCTTTGAAGGAGTTAAGGTTTCAGAAAATGTCAAAAAATTGGTGGTTTAATTTATAACATAATGAATAATTTTATTCATAAAACAAAGTTAGTATTTGGAGATAAGATTTTAAGGGGTAGGATAATGTTCACCCTCTTAGTTTTGGTATTGTTTCGTTTGATGGCGGTGATCCCTATCCCTGGTATAGATACTTTGAGACTTGAGCAATTTTTGACTGGTAATGACTTCTTTGGCTTACTCAACATATTTTCTGGTGGTGGTCTTTCCAACTTGTCTATCATAATGCTCGGAGTGAGCCCTTACATCACTTCTTCTATCATCATGCAACTTATGACGGTCATGTTCCCTAAACTCAAAGCTATGTATCAAGAAGAAGGGGACGCTGGTCGCAAGAAGTTTTCACAATATTCCAGACTTCTGACTGTGCCTTTGGCATTGATGCAAGGTTTTGCTTTTATCACTTTGCTTCAAAGTCAGGGTATTTTGGCTAAACTTTCTACTTTTGATTTGGTTACCAACTTGGTAGTTATAAGCACCGGTTCTATATTGCTTATGTGGTTGGGTGAACTTATTTCTGAATTTGGTATCGGCAACGGTGTCTCGCTTATCATCTTCGCGGGTATCGTTTCGGTTTTGCCAGGTTCTATAAGCAAGCTTATCGTAGCTTTTGACCCATCACAATTGCCAGCTTACCTTGGTTTCTTGGTAGCGGCTTTGGTAGTTATCTGGGGTGTGGTGGTGATCACTGAAGCGGAAAGACCAATACCAGTCACTTATGCCAAACAAGTCAGAGGCAACAAAGTCTATGGTGGAGTTTCTACTTATTTGCCACTGAGAGTGAACCAAGCGGGCGTGATACCTATCATCTTCGCTCTCTCTATTTTGCTTTTCCCTCAAATGATAATGAAGTTTTTGGTCAATATTAATATTGCTATCGTACAATCTATCTCTAATTTCTTGTTAGCTCTTTTGGAAAATCAGTTGTTTTATGGAGTTGCTTATTTCCTTTTGGTTTTCATTTTTACTTATTTTTACACCGCGATCACTTTTGATCCAGATTCAATTTCCAAAAACTTGCAAAGGAGCGGAGCCTTTATACCTGGCATTCGCCCTGGTGTTCCTACTTCTCAATACATTGCCAACACTCTTTTCCGTTTGACTATGGTTGGGGCACTTTTCCTCGGTATCATCGCGGTCTTGCCGTTGGTGGTCAAATACTTCACTGGTATCAGCGCGGTGGCTATCGGTGGTACAAGCCTCCTCATCGTAGTTTCAGTTGTGATTGATCTCATCAAAAAAGTTGACGCCCAAATTTCCGCTAGGGAATATTAAAAACAAAAATAAAAAACAAATTCTTCCTCCCTAAAGGGTTCCCACAGAATTTGTTTTTTATTTTTGTTTTTACTTACTTATTTGCTATACTGTGAAAGAATTCGGTCGTGCTCCAATGGACGTATCGCACGACATGATTTCGCTAAATCATATGACACCACAAACATTTATATTTTTTGGACCATCGGGTTCAGGTAAAGGCACTCAAGCCAAACTTTTACAAGACGAAATTAAAAAAAGAGATCCAGAACGCAATATCCTTTATATAGAAACTGGCCAAAAATTTAGAGAGTTGGCTCAGGGTGATTCTTTCACGGCTCAAAAAATAAAAGAAGTGATAGAAACCGGCGGGCTTTTGCCTGAGTTTTTGCCAGTCTGGGTGTGGACGGGGATTATGATTGAAAACATCAAAGGCGATGAGCACATTTTCACAGATGGACTTTCTCGTCAGCCCAAAGAAGCACCGGTTTTGGATTCGGCTATGAAATTTTATAAAAGAGAAAGACCAAAAGTTATTTCCATTGAAGTTTCCGACGAGTGGGCTACCAAACTTTTGAAAGGCCGAGGTCGCGGGGATGATAATGACGCCGAAATAACCAAGAGATTGGGTTGGTACAAAGAAAATGTGATGCCTGCCATAGAATATTTCAAAAACAATGATTATTATGAGTTTATAGCTATCGACGGCGAGCATACTATCGAAGAAGTGCATCAAGATATAATGACAAAAGTAGGTCTATGATTAAATACAAAAAAGAGGAAGAGATAGCCATAATGAGAGAAGGAGGCAAGATCCATGCGCGCATTTTGCAAGAGGTGGCTAAAAAGGTTAAGCCAGGAGTCAAAACTGATGCTTTGAATACTTACGCTGAACAACTTATCGATGAGGTCGGAGGCGTAGCTTCTTTCCTTGGTTACCAACCATATGACGCCAAAAGACCTTACCCTGCAGCGCTTTGCGTCTCTATCAATGAAGAAATCGTGCATGGTATCCCCAACGATGGTAACGAAAGGATTTTGTTTGAAGGTGATATTGTGACTTTGGATTTGGGTTTAACTTACAAAGGCTTCATTACTGATGCGGCTATCACTGTGCCGGTCGGTAAAATAACCAAAGAGGTTGAGACTTTGGTTAGGGCTACCAAAGAAGCGTTGGACAGGGGCATAAAAGCTATGCGTCTGCATGGTCACATCGGAGATATCGGAGACGCTATCATGCAGGTAGCAATGAAGTATGATTTTGGTATTATAGAAGGGCTCTCGGGTCATGGAGTGGGTTATAGTGTACATGAAGAGCCTTATGTGCCCAATAAAGCTAAGCGTGGCGAAGGCCCGGAGCTCAAAGAAGGTTTAGTTATCGCGATTGAACCGATGCTTTCGATGGGTAGTCGGGATATCAAAAGATTGTCAGATGGTTATACTTTCATCACACGTGACAAATCGCTTTCGGCGCATTTTGAACACACGGTGGTAATGACTAAAAGTGGTGTGGAAATATTAACAAAATTATAATTAATAGTTCGCTAAAAATGAATGAATTAACTTTCATTACAGGTAATGCTGGCAAAGCTAAATATCTTAGTGACTATTTTCATATTTCAATCGAACATCAAAAGCTCGATCTGATAGAAATACAATCTCTAAATTTAAAAGAAATTGTGGAAGATAAAGCAAGGAGAGCTTACGAAATAATAAAAAGTCCTGTGATTGTAGAAGATGTTTCTTTAATTTTTAATGGAATGAAAAAGCTTCCAGGACCTCTTATAAAATGGTTTTTTGAAACTCTGGGTAATGATGGATTGATAAAATTAGTTGACTCATTAGATACTAGAGATGCTTTTGCAGAAGTTGAGTTTGCTATTTGTGATGAGTCTGGAGTGTATACGTTTAGTGGTTCAATGGAAGGAGTCATTTCAGATTTTCCTAGAGGAGAAATGGGATTTGGTTGGGACCCTATATTTATTCCTAAAGGCTATAACAAAACTTGGGCTGAAATGACAGATGATGAAAAGCATAAGACTTCTATGCGAAAAATTGCATTAGAAAAAATGTCAGAATTTTTAAAAAATTAAGTGAAAATAATTAGATTATTTGCTTTTCGATCTATATTAATATAGTATAAAAAATATAATTCAATTAAAATTATGCAACATCCAAAAGAAGAACGTACATATGTAATGTTAAAACCAGACGGAGTCCGAAAGGGTCTTATCGGAGAAGTGATTAAACGTCTTGAGCAACGCGATTTGAAGATCGTGGCACTTGAGATGTTTCAACCAACACTTGATCAAATTGATAATCATTATCCAAAAAATAAAGAATGGGTTACTAGATTAGGCACCAAAACTTTGGGTACTTATGAAAAATATGGTTATGATGCGATGGCCGATTTTGGTACTATTGATCCAGCGTTAATTGGTCCTGAAATTCGTAAATGGTTACTTGATTACATGATGTCTGCTCCCTTGGTTAAGGTGGTGGTACAAGGTATACATGCCGTAGATGTCGTCCGTAAGATTGCTGGGCCAACTTTGCCATATTTGGCTGATATGGGTACTATCCGTGGAGATTTTTCTATTGATTCCCCAGCTTTAGCAAATGCAGAAAAACGGGCAGTTATGAATATAATGCATTGTTCTGAAACTCCAGAAGAAGCCGAACACGAAATTAAACACTGGTTTGGCGATCAAAAAACCTTTAATTACAAACGATTCGGAGTTGATGAATAAAAACTGGTAATTTGGTATAATACAAGCAGGGTTACTTGGATATTTTCTAACTTGCACATATTCAGGGAGGCTAACTTTTTTCGACGTAAAGTCGTAATCGAGGCCACCCACCTAATATTTTTCAATTAGGGAATAAGTCCGGGTAGCCCTATGGAGAATCCGTCTCGTTTGTGCGAGACGGATTTTGCTTGTCTCGCCGAAGCTCGAGCGTAGCGAGAAGCGGAGGAGGATGTTAAAATAACTTTATGTTTAGAAAGCCGCTTTTTTTGGAAACTTTTATTTTACTTGCGACTGTTGGTATTCTTAATTATTTCGCTACCCGTTATCATCTCTACTGGTCAACTTACGAATTTGATTCTCTAGTCCATTTTTTGGGTGGAGCCACTTTGTCTGCCTTTTTCTTGTGGGCTTACTTTTTTTCTGGTTTTTTTGATCCGCAAAAAAGAAAACTCAAAAACTTTTTGTTGGTCGCTTTTTTGGGGGCAATGTCGGTGGCTATAATTTGGGAGATTTATGAAATTTTTCTAGGCGAAGTGGCCGTGAGTGGAGCCGAATATCCGTACGATACTATGATGGATTTGATTATGGATTTTTTGGGTATTATGGCTTTTTGTTTTTACGGTTACATGAGAGAGTATAATCAAAAAATGATTATAAAAAATCAAAATGAATAATTTAAAAATCACATTTTTTGGTGGGGCCGGTTCTACTACTGGGGCTAACATAATGCTTGAAGTTGGAAGTAATCCCACTTCGCCAAAGCTTCGCGGGACAAGAATTTTGGTGGATTGCGGACTTTTGCAAGGTGCTCGATTCGCTGAAGATAAAAATTTTGAAAATTTCAAATATAACCCAGCTGAAATTGATTTTCTTTTGATTACTCATGCTCATATGGATCATATAGGCAAAGTGCCCAAATTGGTGCGTGATGGTTTCAAAGGCAAAATAATATCTACGGTGGAAACTATGGAACTGGCTCGACCGATGCTCGTAGATGCTCTGAAAGTGATGCAAGCTCGTCACCCCAACCAAACTCTTTTTGAAGAAGCTGATATAAACAAATCTTTTGCTTTGTGGGAAGGCCGAAGTTATGAAGAGAAAATAAATCTTTTTGAAAATTGTAGTTTATTTATGCAAGATGCTGGGCATATATTGGGTTCGGCTATTTGCAATGTCACTTGTGGAGTGGGGGAAGAATCAAAGACCATAGCCTTCACTGGGGACTTGGGTAATTCGCCTTCGCCTATTTTGCCAGATACCGAGACCCCAAAAGGAGTTGATTATTTGGTTATGGAGAGTGTCTATGGAGATAGGAATCATGAAAGCAAAGACGAAAGAAGACAAAAATTAAAACAAGCTATTTTGAATGGCCAAGAAAGAGGGGGTACTATAGTGATCCCGGCTTTTTCCATAGAGCGGACTCAGGTTTTGCTTTATGAGTTGAATAATATGATTGAAGATCAAGAGATCCCCAAGGTGCCAGTTTTTTTGGACTCTCCTTTAGCTCTCAAAGTAACTGATATTTATAAAAAATATCAAAAAGATTTCAAACCATCAGTCCAACAAGAAATACAATCGGGCGATGATATTTTTGATTTCCCTGGTTTACAAATAGTGAGGAATACCAGAGAGTCAGAAGAAATAGAAAAATTGGCCGGGCCTAAAATAATTTTGGCCGGTTCAGGTATGTCTGAAGGGGGGAGAGTGGTCAGTCATGAAGCTCGATTTTTGCCCGATCCTACGGCTACTATTATTTTAGTCGGTTATCAGTCAGTCGGTTCATTGGGTAGAGCGATTCAAGATGGAGTCAAAGAGGTTTTCATAGAGACTGATGGTGACAAGAGCAACGGTAAAGAAAAAGTAAAAGTCAGAGCCACTATTGAAAACATAACTGGTTATTCATCGCACAAAGATTCGGAGCATTTGCTGGAGTTCGTCGAAAAAGTAAATGACTCGACCTCACCCCCAACCCCTCTCCTTGCGAAGGAGAGGGGAGAAGGAAAAAAAGGATTGAAGAGGGTTTTCGTTATAATGGGCGAACCCAAATCATCCCTTTTCCTCACTCAACGCATCCGCGATTATCTCGATATTGACGCAGTTTATCCAGAAGAAAATAAAGAATACGAATTAAAATAACCTCACCCCGTTTTCCTTACGGAAAACTGCCCCTCTCCTAGACGCAGGGGAGGGGAAAAATAAAAAATAAAACAGAAAAACCCGCCGAGAGGGCAGAGATTTCTGCCGCCGTAGGCGGGTTCTAGCTAGAGCAGGCTTCTGCCAGAGAAACTGTGGAAGCCGAGGAGTTCGCCATTGAGTTTGTCTTCGATTTCCTCACGGCCTAGAAATCTTTCAAAGTCTCCAGACCAGATATTGTTGTATTCAATACCAGAGTCATTATACCTGGCAGGCCCTCGTCCTCCATTGAAAATTTCCATTTCATAGGATTGACGTATGGCACTTTTCAAAAACGGGATAACGTTTTTGTAGTAAAAGCCATTGTATTCCATCCACCATACCGGAACCCAAATCAGGTTCACTCGGTAAAAAATCGTGGTGGTGCCAGCCGACCAGTCGGAGAGTGGGGTGGTGCAATAACGATCCACTACCCTGTACTTACTATCTTCGGTGGTGTAAGTGATGGTCGTATAACCATCGTTACCGCTTGTTTTGATGGACTTACGGTTTTCGCCGCCGGCGTAACCGTCGAGCATGGCTTCGAAGAAAGCGGCCTTAGCCCCTTTCAAAATATCCACTTTCAAAACATCTGCTTTTTCCTGATATGTCATGAGAACCTTCCTGGGCAAAATACTACCACAACATTACTTATCTCGCAAATTCAATAGTTCGAGATTCACGAATAACAACCACGCGGATTTCACCTGGGTATTTGAGTTCGTTTTCGATGCGGACGGCGATGTCGCGGGCCATACTTTTGGCTTCAACATCATTGACTTGAGAAGGGGTGACAAACACTCTGAGCTCTCTACCAGCTTGTAGAGCGTAAGCTTTTTCTACACCAGTTACAGTAGTAGCGATGGCTTCTAGGTCACCCAAGCGTTTCAAGTAATTTTCTACGCTATCGCGTCTCGCTCCAGGTCTAGCACCAGAAATCGCATCAGCCGATTGGACGATATAAGATTCCAAAGTAGAGTAGGGGTATTCACCGTGGTGGGATTCCATGGCTCTGATTATTTTTTCATCAGCACCAAATTTCTGAAGGATGCGACGACCGATGTCTACGTGGGTACCAGCTATTTCATGATCTACCGCTTTGCCGATATCATGGAGCAATGCTCCGGCTTTGGCGACGGCTACATTGGCACCGATCTCGGTAGCGAGCATACCAGCGATGTGGGACATTTCAATTGAGTGTTGCAAAACGTTTTGACCGTAAGAAGTCCGGAAATGTAATCGGCCCAAAATAGAAACTATGCGTGAGTCGAGGTTGAAAACTCCACACTCGTAAGCCGCCGCTTCGCCTTTTTCTCTCATTATTTTATTGATGTCTTGTTTGGCTTTTTCTATCATTTCTTCAATTTTGGCAGGTTGAATACGCCCGTCGGAAATTAAGTTTTCTAAAGCTACTCTAGCTATTTGTCTACGAACTGAATCGTAAGAAGAGATAGTGATAAGTCCTGGAGTATCGTCCACGATGACTTCTACTCCGGAAGCTCTCTCAAAAGCTTTGATGTTTCGGCCTTCTTTACCGATGATTTTACCTTTGATTTCATCGGAAGGGATGGTGACAGTAGTAGAAAATACTTCGGAAGATACTGAGTTGGCCAATCTTTGGATAGAAGTGGTGAGTATTTCTTTGGCTTTGGCCTCAATCTTTTCGCTACCATCTTTTTCTAATTTCTGCATTCTCACTACGATATCTTCCTCGTGTTTTTTGGCTATTTCTCTGAGTAAGACTTCTTTGGCTTCTTCTTCGGTGAGGTTGGAGATTTTTTGTAACTCGTTAGATTTTTGTTTTTCCAAATTTTCTACCTTTTCTTTGATAGTTTTTACTTCGGAAACTTTTTCTTTAACTTGTTCTATTTCCTTGTCTATATCTACTTGTCTTTTATCCAAAAATTCCTCTTTTTTGATGAGGCGGTCTTCGGTTTTTTTAATTTTGTCTTCTTTTTCTTTAAACTCTACTCGGGTTTCTTTCAAAGTTTCTTCGGCTTTTTTCTCGGCTTCTTCGGTGATTTTCTTGGCTTCTTCCCTCGCGTGGAGCTCCATCTGCTTGATACGAAGTTCTACTGAACCGCGTTGACCTAAAGAGATTATCCATCGCAAGAAATAACCGAAACCGACTCCAACCAAAGCAGCTAATCCAGCTAGGAGTACTGCTAATTTTAATGACATATATTTTGTTGTAATTCCGTCTTAGTTTAGACGAGTGCGGAGGCCTTTTTCTTTGTTTTTTGGAAAATTTAGGTTCATTTTGTTTAAAAATTGGGCATTCTTCACTGTTTATATAACGAAATTACTTGTTTAATAGTAATGCCTTAATTATACAGAATTTGCCTAAAATACGCAAATCAAAAACCTCACCCCACTTTCCTTCGGAAAGTTGCCCCTCTCTTATATTAAGAGAGGGGAGTTCCGCCATAAATGAGTTTTATAGTATTTTATCAACTATACCATAACGTTTAGCTTCATCGGCGGTCATGAAGAAGTCGCGTTCAACGTCGGCAGAAATTTTGGAGATTGTCTGGCCAGTATTTTCGGCGAGCATTTTGTTTAAATTTTCTCGAGTTTTCAAAATATGTTTGGCACGGATAGCGATGTCGGTAGCTTGACCTTCGGCTCCGCCAATAGGTTGGTGGATCATCACTTCGGCATTTTTCAAAATAAATCTTTTACCTTTGGTACCAGCTGAAAGTACGATGGCGGCACCCGATGCGGCGATACCCACACAAAAAGTCGAGACATCTGGTTTGATGAATTTCATAGTGTCTACGATAGCTAAGGTAGAGGTGACTGAGCCACCAGGGGAGTTTATATAAAGCGAAATTTCTTTTTTGGAATCTTCAGATTGCAAGAAAAGGAGTTGGGCGATGATGAGGTTGGCCATCGTGTCTTCGATTTCACCACCCAAAAATATGATGCGGTCTTTGAGAAGTCTTGAATAAATATCATAAGCTCGCTCACCGTTGTGAGTTTTTTCTATAACGGTGGGGACTAATATTGAGTTTTTTTCTGTGTTTTTCATATTTTTATTAGTTTTCTAATAATTTGAGTACTTCAGAATTGATGAGGATGGTAGAAACATAAATACGGGCATTGGTTTCGGAAGCGCTAGGGTAGTGCTTCATAACTTCTTTAACTTCGTTTTCCAAAATTTCTTTGTTTGGCTCTAGTTTTTCTGCTTCAGCGATTTTATTAAATATGAGTTGGATTTTGGCCTTTTTTTCAGAACTGTCCTTCAAATCTTTTTTCAAGTCATCTTCACTCTTTTTGATCTGGGTCAAATAATCGGCAAATTTACCACCCGCTCTTTCTATTTCATCTTTCATTTGGGCCAAAGATTTTTCGGTCTCGCTCTCTACTAATATATTAGGCAATTCGATATCGGTTTTTTTGACCAAAGCTTCCATGATTTGAGCTCTAGTTTTTTCTATGTTTCTGGCCTTCTTTTCGGCTACTATGTTTTCTTTTACTTTTTCTTTGAGTTCAGCCAAACTTTTAAAATTACCAGCTACTTTGGCGAATTCATCATCCAAAGCTGGTAAATCCTCATCTTTGATTTCTGGGTGGTTGTGGCCCGTCTCATCTTTATGAGCTTCATGCCAATCAAAATGCGCCTTGTTCCTTCGGATTTGCAAAAGTACATCTTCTAATTCTTTGTCTGTTGCCTCAGTTTTTTCTTCCTTGCTTGCTACTTGCTGCTTGCTACTTGCTGCTATTTTCTTATAGTCTGGCAATGTGAATTCTGGCATCACAGCAAAAACTACTTTGAATTCAACTGGATTGCCCAAGGCCAATTTGGTGATAGAAACTTTAGGTTGGCCGATTATGTCCAATTTGGCCTCGCTTATGATTTTAGGGAAGTGTTCTTTGAGTAATATATCAGCCGCTTCTCCCAATATTTCTCCTTCGTCTATTTTTTCAATTACTACGTTTTCTGGTATATGGCCTTTTCTAAAACCGGGGACGTCTAGAGATACACCAAACATATTTATGGCTTTTTTGCGGGCGGATACCAAAAAATCAGCGGGTATGGATACTTCCATTTCCACTTCTGATTTTGGTAATTTTTTTATTTTGAATTCGTACGACATCCCGTAGTAGATTTTGGCTATGTTATCACGATTCCGTAGGAATTATAGCCAAAATTCACTACGGGAACACCGCACTAGTCTATCAAAATATGATTATTCCGACAAGTTATTGCAACTGTGCGTCGATGACTGCGGCGCCTTGGTCCAAATTGTTTATGTCGGTGGCGTTGAGGTCGGCTTGAATTGAGTCTAATTGATCAGAAGTGCTTTGAGTATTTAATGAAGCGGTTACAGAATCGATATTATTTGTTTCTGAGACAGGCATGTAGGGGGTAGCTGGAGTCCTTTGTTTAAGGAAATACAAACCGGCAATTATTATAAGGGCCAAGATAATAATTACTGCTATGAGTGGTCCAACTGATTTTTTTTCTACGACCTCTCCAGACATTGGGGGCATTTGATTTGGATTGAATGTGTCCATTTTTTTTAATTAAATTTATAATTTGTTTTTTTAATCTTCAATTTTATTAGTGGTTGTGGCAGTAGAAGTAGCTGAAGCGTGTTCTTTTTCAAATTTGTTTTGCCCCCTTTTAAGATTTTCAACTACGTTCACTAATGCCTCATGAGCTTTTTTGATATCTTCTTTGACTTTTTCAATTTGTTTTTTGAGAGCTTCAAAATCTTTTTTTATGGTTTGGACTGTGGTTGAAGCGGCTGATACTGTCGTAGAAGCTGTGCTGGTAGAAATACCAATCAAACTAATACTGGTTTTGGCTATTTCTATTTTGGCCCTGGCTACAGTCATGAGTTCTTTGGCTTTAGCCACATCAATTTTTTCGGCTTCCATTTTTGTTATCCTGGAATCTATACGATCGGCCAATTTCACTAATCTGTTTAAGGCGGCGCCAAACCTCTCTTGTGTGTTTTTAAAAAATTTGTCTACCTGTTCTTTTATTTTACCTACGACGTTTTGTCTTCTTTCTTCAATTGTGTTTTTAACTTCCTCTTTTTTTTGTTCCACTTCTTGTTTCAAATTTTCTCTTTGAGCTTCTATACCATCTTTGATGGTCTCTCTCTTTTGTTCCATTTCTTGTTTTCTGATTTCATTTTGTTCTTGGTTATCGTCGGTAGAAGTGCTAGTTTCACCGAAAGTTAAAACAGGTGATACTAATAAAGCCATAAAAACTAAAAATGTTATTTTTTTAATCATTTTATTTTTGTTAGATAATAAAGTTCTACGCTGAACATGTTCAATTATACTACAAAAACAAAATTGCAAAAATAAAATGTGTTTATTCGGCCACTTCCAGTTCTTCGCCTTTGGTAGATTTTATATCTATTCTCCAGCCGGTGAGTTTGGCTGCCAGTCTCACGTTTTGACCACCTTTACCGATTGCAAGTGATTGCTGATCTTCAGAGACCACTACATTGGCTTGGTGGCTTTCTTCGTCCACTTCAATTGATGAGATTTTGGCAGGGGAGAGAGCGTCTTCAATGAATTCCATTGGGTTTTCTGACCACTCTATGATGTCTATCTTTTCGCCGCCCAACTCAGATGTCACGGTTGCTACTCTTACGCCACGTTGGCCAACTAGTGAGCCGACTGGATCAATGTAGTTATCGTTTGAACCGACTGCTACTTTAGAACGTGAACCGGCTTCTCTGGCTACTGATTTTATTTCAATTGTGCCGTTGGCAAGTTCAGGAGCTTCGTTTTCAAAAAGTTTTATAAGGAATTTCGGATGTGAACGAGAAAGGCGCAAAGAAACACCTTTTGGACCATCTTCTACTCGATACAAATAAGCTCTGACTCTTTCTCCTTGAGCGAATCTTTCGCCAGGCATCTGTTCTTCGTAAGGCAAAATACCGACCGATCGGCCGACATCTACAAAAATATTTCCTCGTTCTACTCTCTGGACTGTGCCAGAAATAATTTCTCCTTCTCGGGCACCAAATTCTTTCAATACAGAAGATCTCTCGGCTTCTCGTATTTTTTGCATGATAACTTGTTTGGCAGTTTGGCTTGCGATGCGACCGTAATCTCCTTTGGATTCAATTGGGAAAATAATCTCATCACCCACGGAAGTACCTTTTTTAATTTTTTGAGCGTCAGGCAAAAGAATATGGTGTTCAGGGTTGAAGAGCACTCGGTCATCATCTTTAGCCTCGGCTTCTTCCAAGGCTTCTTCCAAGGCCTCTTTGTCCATGAATACTTTGGTGTCATCCACTACGATTTTGACTTGGCTCATCTCTACCCCACCACTGCGCAAATCGAAATTAGCCCGGATGATCTGGCCGCGTTTGCCGTATTCTTTTTTGTAAGCAGTCGCCAAAGCCATTTCTATAGCTTCTATAACTTTGTCTTTTGGTATACCTCGCTCTTCTTCTAATTGATCAAGGACTGAATGTATAACTTTTAAATCAAACATAATATGCGAATTAACGAATAAAATAACTCACCCCCAACCCCTCTCTTACATTAAGAGAGGGGAAAACGAATAAATAAGAAAGAAAAAATCCGCGGGTAATGCGGAGTGACAATCTTTCAGTATTAAAACCATTATATACCCAAGAGGGTAAACAGTCAACCCCGTAGTAGATTTTGGCATTGTGGCAAAGCCACCGCACGAAGTGCAATGCCAAAATTCACTACGGGGTCAAGCCTGCTTTATCTACAGGTGCGCTTTGTTATTTAAATAACCTTACCGTATAATTTGAAACATGAGTAATGAATCTCCCCAAAATCCACAACCTCAATATCCAGAAGGCTACGAAAATTGGCCTCAGGACGACAAAGAAGCTTTTGTAAAACTAAAAGAAAAGTTAGCCGATGCCGGTATAAAAATACAAATTGTAGAAGCCCAGATGAATCAGGGTATGTACAATGAAGACGAAAAAATTTTTAAGATTCGTCAAGACGCTAATGATGTCGACTACTTAACTGATTGTGCAGAAAATTCTATTTTTAAAGAACAAGATGGGGTGGATCAGCTGCCAGATCCGGGACAAGTAGAAGATATTCACGAAGATCAAGAAGAAGAAACTGAAAAAGAAGATGATGAAGTAGAAGAAAATCGCGTGTTTGGTGGTGAAAAAGACGATGGGAGTATTGATAATAAAGTTTCTCCAGAACCAGCGATCGTTTCAGCCCCAGCCCCAGCCCCAGCCTCAACTCCGGAACTCCAAACAGAACCAAACACGAATCCAACTATTGAAGAATCAGGACTGGAAGGAGAAAAATTAGATAATTTTTTAAAAAAAATAGGTATTGCTTTTTTTGTTCACGGAGACGAGTTAGAAAATTTTAAAAAACTGTATCCTGGTCTTTTGGGAGAAAAATACAAAGAAATAAGAGAAGCATTTGAAGCTTTCTCTGGTAATGAAACTTTAAGAGAAAAGTTTTCCACGGTAGTTTTGACTTATCCAAAGGAGTTGTATTATCCAAAAGTTTCTATTGAGCAAGAGATTAGGTTGTATGTAGATCTCAGGGCAACCAAAGAAGATATAAGTGATTATCTCAATAATTTACCAGCTGAGGTACCGGGATCCCCAGAGCCGGGTCCATCAGAAATAAAAGAGGCTCTTGGTAAAAATGGAGAAACCATAAAAGTGGGTGATAAAGTTGAGTGGGACAGTTTTACGGGTGAAGGGGTGGGTATGCTGGTTTCTTTTGAGAAAACCCCAGGCTCGCACATAAAAGCAATTATTGATATCGGCTCAGATCGACAAATGGAAGTGTATGCAGACGAACTTTCTATTGTCAAAGATAATCCAGAGTTTGGGGCTGTGGTTCTGAGGTTGGTAGAAGAGGGCACAGAAAAAGAAAAACTTTTTGTAAGTCTCGACGAAATAAAAAGTATTATTAGTATTCAGCTTGGTCAGAGTGCAAAAATTGAAGAATTAAATTTATCAGAAACTACTGAGGGTTTGCAATTAATGGTTAAACTGAATGCTGGAATGATGGGAGGTAAAATATCAATGGAAGGTAAAATAGTTAATATTGGAAATGATATCGCGGTTCAGGATTTGAATATTCAGGCTCGGGGTTATGTTAAATCTCAGATTGAAAGTAATGTTGCAAGCTTTAGTTCGATAATAAAAACATATTTTGAAAAACAAAAAGGAAAATCTGTATCAGGCCTACAAATAAGTGGTTCAGGATTAGTTGTAGAATTTGAAAATAAAAAAGCTCTAAAACCAACAGCAGTTACTTCTGAGTCTGATATTCCACCAGCCGCAGTTTCTACTGGAGAGAATCAGCCTGGTAATGGAGAGGAGTGGCAAAACTGGGAAGATTGGACGGAGTTTGAAAAAACGAGAGCTAGGAGAGCTAAAGGAGAAGTTGAGCATAGTCAAATAAGTGAAATCATAGATGGTATATATAAATCCCAAAAAAATAATATTGCTAAAAAAATAGAAGAAACTCTTAGGAAAAATGCCGGAGAAAATTTGACACCCGAACAAGAATTGGAACTGCGATCAAAAATAAACGACAAGATTTTTGAAGAGTTGGTCCAAAAGGAAAATGAGGCGTACTTAACGGTTTTGAAAGAAGCTCGAGGCGAAACTAAGATGGGTAAAGTGCTTGAAGGTGCCAAAAGTTTGCTCAGCACCAAAGCGGTGCAGTGGTATTTGGGGCTTTCTAAGACGCAGAGAATAGGGGTAAGTTTGGCGATTGGTGGTTTTGCTGGTTTTGCTATTGGTGGAGCGACTATAGGTGCGCTGGGGGTGGGAGGTTATTTAGGAAAAAGAGCTCTCACTGCTGTCACTGGTGCTGGAATGGGAGAATTGGTAAACAAAAAAAAGAGCTGGTCATTGGAAGAAATAAATAAAAATGAAGCAGAAGAAATTGAAGGTTTAAAAAAATCAGATTTTGATTTGGAAAAAAAATCAGAAAAATCTGCTGAAATAGATAAAAAATATAAAAAAGCAAGATTGAAAGCGGCTGCTTGGAAATTTGGTTTAACTGTCGCAGCTGGTGCTGGCACGAGTCTTTTGGCTAATCTTGCTGAAGGTGCATTTGTGGGTGTTGGTAGTGGTGGTGCTACCAAATCGGCTTTGGAATCAAAAGGTGGTAAATCTGCTCCTATTCAAGAAAGATTACCAAGAAAAGGTTTTGAACCAGGCCAAAAAACAGCTTCAGCTCCTGAAGGTTCTGTCTCAAAAACAACTGAATCTGTCGAGCCAACAAAATCATCTAGCCCTAGACCAGCCGAGGCCGTTATGCCAGAACCACAAATTGTGGCTAGACCAATACCATTCAAAGAAGTGCCAACTGAATCGGTGGTGATAAAGACACCAGCCGTATTGGAAATGTCAGAGCCATCAGCTCCAGAACCTGTGGTTTTAGAAAAAATATTTGATAATCCAGAAGTTTTGATACACGAAGTGAAAGCGGGGGATTCCACTTGGAATATTTTGAAAGAAACGCTGAATAATAACGAACAATTTAAAGGGTTAACCGAAGCCCAGCAGACTTATGTTTTGAGTAGTTTAACCAATAAAGTACTCCAAAATCCGCAGGATTACGGTTTGGGTGATGAGGGGGCTATCCAAATTGGAGATAAAACAGATTTCACTAAACTTTTTGAAAATACCAAAGAAGTAAATGCGATTTTTGAAAAAGCTAGTCAGACCATAACAGCCGGTGGCCCACAAGAAGTTTCTATTTTAGCCAACAATGCAAAGATCGCCAATTGGGTCAACGCTCATCCAAATGAAGCTCTTACTGAAGACAAAGTAACTGAAATTTTAAGTACCAAAGAAATTTTGAGAGCCAAATATATAAATATGCCAATGCCAGAAGTTGCGACTGAACCATCGGTCACACAGACACCGGAAGTGCTAGAATTTTCAAAAGAACCAGATATTTTGCCAGAAGCCCTGGGGACACCAGAGGCACCATTAGGGAAACCAACAGTAGATATGAATCCGGGGGAAACTGTCATGGCGGGGACCGGCTTAGCTGCCATGGGGCTTCTAAATAAAAACAATAGAAATCAATTAGAGGAGGAAATCAGGCAAGCCAAAGATAGATTGGGCGTACTTGAGGGCGGAAGAGCTAAAAACCCTAATTTGGAAAGGACTATGATGTCAGATTCTAAATTTAACCAAGAGTTAGAAATGGCCTTTTTGGGCGAAATAGACAGTATATATGGCAAAAGTGGTTTGTTGGGTATAGGCCGAACACCGGGGATAAAGACCAAAGAATGGGCAGAAATGGCCAAAATTCCGGCTGTTAAGTTGGTAGAATATTATACCGGCGATTCTACAAAGGCTGGGCTTGCTCCAGACATTATCAAAAAACTCACTATGAAAAATCATCAAACTTTGATGAGACAAATGGCGGGTCTCATGGAACAATCAAATGGAGCGGTCAAGCCGTTTGAAAATGAAAACGTAGAACAATTTATTAGAAGATTGGGGGGCTATGTTTTGAGGACTCATTCTCAAAATTTAGCCAAAGCGGCATAAATTAAAAAATAACTCAAAAATAGAGATGAACGAAGAATTTAACAAAAAAATAATCGAAGATTTTGGGCTGAGTAGCATGGATTCTAGGGAACAGGAGCGGATGATCGAAAAAATAGGCAATTTGCTTTTTGAATCTGTGGTAGAAAGGGCGGTGGATGTCATGGATGAAAATACCATGAATGATTTTGACGAGGCTGTGGGCAATGCTGGCAGTGATTATCAAAAAATTATTGGTTTTCTCAAATCTCGTGTTTCTGGCTTTGATACTATAGTTTCCCAAGAGCTTTCCCGCCTCAAACGGGCTACTTCAGGTATTTTTGCTTGACACTCTATTTTTGTTTGCTATGATATAAAATATTGTAAATAAGCAGGTTTTTAATTGCCTGCAAAAATTTATTATTTAATTTAATCAAAATATTATGGCAGAAGCTTTTGATCGTTCTAAACCTCACGTAAACGTCGGTACCATTGGTCACGTCGACCATGGTAAGACTACTTTGACCGCATCAATTTTGAGAATCCTCGATATGAAAAAAGGCGAGGGTTATGGTGCTCGCGTTGAAGCCGTCGATAACATTGACAACGCTCCTGAAGAAAAGGCCCGAGGGATTACCATCGCCTTGCACCACAGTGAATATTGGACTCCTACTAGACATTACGCTCACATCGACGCTCCAGGTCACGCCGACTACATTAAAAACATGATTACTGGTGCTGCTCAGATGGATGGTGCCGTGCTCGTCGTTGCCGCTACTGATGGTGTGATGCCTCAAACTCGTGAACACATCCTTTTGGCTCACCAAGTGGGTGTGCCTAAGATTATCGTTTTCTTGAACAAATGCGATATGGTACCCGAACAAGATCTTATTGATTTGGTGGAAGAAGAAATTCGTGAACTTTTGACCAAAAACCATTATGACGGTGCTGCCACTCCTATCATCCGTGGTTCAGGTCTCAAAGCTTTGGAAGCTAAAGATTTGGAAGACCCTTACGCTAAAGCGGTAGTAGAATTGGTCAACGCTCTCGATACTTACATCCCAATGCCAGATCGTGAACTTGATAAACCTTTCCTTATGCCAATTGAAGACATCTTCTCCATTGAAGGTAGAGGAACTGTGGTTACTGGTAAAATCGAAAGGGGTGTCGTAAAAGTCGGTGAAGACGTAGACGTCATCGGTTTGCATGATGCTCAAAAAACTACTGTTACCGGTATTGAAATGTTCAATAAACAACTTGAAAGAGGAGAAGCGGGGGATAACGCCGGCATCTTGCTCCGAGGTTTGAAAAAAGACGACGTGCATCGTGGTCAGGTTATTGCTAAACCAGGAAGCGTCACCCCTCATACAGACTTTGAATCAGAAGTTTACATTTTGAAGAAAGAAGAAGGTGGTAGACACACTCCATTTTTCACTGGTTACAAACCTCAGTTCTACATCAGAACTACTGACGTGACTGGTGAAGTGACTTTGAAAGAAGGAGTAGAAATGGTTATGCCTGGAGACACCGCAACCTTCAAAGTCAAATTGGTAGCCCCAGTGGCCCTTGAAGAAAAACAAAAGTTTGCTATCCGCGAAGGAGGCAAGACTGTGGGAGCGGGTTTCGTAACCAAAATAGTTGCATAAAAACACCTCACCCCTAGCCCCTCTTCATCGTCTGTTCGATTCTGCTGAATCGCCTAGATTAGGAGAGGGGAAAAGGAAAGGAACAAAAGATAATATGACAGAGAGTACATTAAAAAAAGAAAAGAAAACAACAAAGGCTAAGGTCAAAAAAGAAGACCCTATCTCTAAGTTGCGCATCAGAGTCATGGCCTATGAATATAAAGTGCTTGATATTTCGGTCAAGCAAATCATAGACACGGCTATGCGTTATGATGCCAAGATCGTCGGCCCGATACCTTTGCCAACTGAAATCAAAAAATGGACAGTCAACCGTTCACCTTTCGTTTACAAAAATGCTCGTGAGCAGTTTGAAATGAGAGTCCATCGCCGAGTGATTGATATAGTGAACCCAAGCCCAAAAATAATGGATTCACTGACCAATCTTTCTCTACCAAGTGGTGTGAGTATCGACGTGAAAATCATCTAATACGAAGTAACGAATAGATTACGAATTGCAACGAAAATTACTACGAATCAAATCAAAAAACCGCTGAGAGGCGGTTTTTGGTTATCAACAGCGGGTCTTGCGCTTATTTGGGGTTTGTGATATACTTAATTATGTGAGTGTGGGAAAGCAATTTTCAGCACAAATGAATGTCTGCGAAAGCGCCACCCTCGGGTGGCATTTTCGTTGGTTTTTGGCTATAAATTTGACCCGGTAGTAGATTTTGATATCGCACTTAAAGTGCCGGCAAGGCCAATATCAAAATTCACTACTGGGTTGACTTTATTTTTTGAGGGAGTATAATTAAAGCACAGTTTAAAAGATCCCCCGAAAGGGGTTTTTTCTAAACAAAATTTTATTTTATAATATAAATAAATTAACAAACCATTATGTCATTAATAAATTATTTTAAAGAAACTAAAGTTGAGCTTACTCATGTCAATTGGCCAACCAGGAAACAGTCGATAGTCTTTTCTATCGTGGTGGTTATCATCTCAATTTTGACTGCTTTCTTTTTGGGACTATTTGATTTTATTTTTTCTAGGATTTTGAATTTATTCATTTAAGTAAGATACAAATATACGAATGGTGCGAATGAAACAAATAGTTAAATCATACGAATCAAAAAATTTTATTTGTAGTCATTAGTATCATTTGTATAATTAGTATATTAGTATCATTATGTCAAAACAACAAACACAAGAAAGTCGAAATTGGTATGCTATCCATACCTACTCTGGCTATGAAAATGCCGTTTTAAGGAACTTGAAACAGCGCATTGAATCTTTGGGCATGGAAGACAAAATCTTCAATGTTTTGGTGCCAGTGGAGAAAAAAATAAAAATAAAAGGTAATAAACGAGTAGAAGAAGAGGAAAAAATCTATCCGGGTTATGTCTTGGTAGATATGATAGTGACTGATGATTCTTGGTATGTCGTCCGTAACACTCCTCGTGTGACTGGTTTCGTCGGAGCGGGAGTTTTCCCAGTGCCACTTGATCCCAAAGAAGTAGAAGAACTTTTCAAGAGGATGAGTTCTGAGAAGGTCAAACACAACATTGATCTTTCGCTTGATGATGCGGTAAAGATTGTTGATGGGCCATTCAAAGATTTGGAGGGCAAAGTTGGGGAAGTAGATGAGGAACGAGGCAAGGTCAAAGTCTTGGTGCCTATGTTTGGCCGTGAGACTCCGGTAGAATTGGACTTCTTGCAAGTTAAAAAGATTTAAGGTAAGGTATAACCCGTATGGCAAAAAAAATAACAAAAAAAATAAAATTGGTTATAACGGCTAAAAAGGCCACTCCAGCACCTCCAGTAGGTACTGCGCTTGGTCCAGCTGGTATAAACATTGGTGAATTCGTCACCAAATTCAACGAGGCCACCAAAGACATGGAAGGTTTGGTGCCAGCCGAAATTACTGTTTATGAAGACCGAACTTTTGATTTCGTATTGAAAACTCCTCCGGCTTCGAGCCTCATAATGAAAGCTTTGGGTATCGAAAAAGGAGCTGGTAAAGCACCTAGTCAAAAAGTGGGCACTATCACTAAAAAACAACTAGAAGAAATCGCTCAAATAAAAATGGTGGATTTAAACGCTAACGACTTAGAGGCAGCTGTCAAAATAATCGCTGGTCAGTGTAGGAGTATGGGCGTTGAGGTGAAATAGGCAACCTCTATAAAAGATATTTTTCTATATCTAATAAATTATTTAATTGTAGACATTCTACGTTTGAATCGGGAGTTTTTAGGTTTACCAAAATGCTTTGAATCCCAAGTTTTCTGGGTTGTTCGTAGTCGGAAGACACTCGATCACCAATATAAAGAAAATTTTCTGTTTTATAATCTGAATAAAAACTGAACCATAAATTAAACGCAGAAAGATCAGATTTTGATCCGTTATCTGCTGTAATAACATTTGAAAAAGTTTGTTTGGGAATTTCTAATTTCTCTAATTTAATTGTTGCATTGCTTTTATTTGATCCAGTAATCAAATCAATAAATTTATATTTGGTTTTTAGATTATTTAGCAAATCAAGCACTTTTTTATTTGGTTTCAGAAATTTGGCAATTGGAGCGTTTTCCAATGCTTCCTGAATTATTTCTCCGGCTCTTTCAATAGGGAATCCAAGGACAACAAGACTCTTGCTTCCACTCAAACCTTTTCCTTTTTTATATAAACCATCAAATTTTTTTCTCGCAGTTTCTTTATCCATTTTAAAATTTTTAGCAATTTGATCATAAATATATGTTTGTATAGCATCATCTATTTCTGGTGATTTTGGATAAAGTGTTTGATCAAGATCAAAACCGATTATTTTTATTTCATTAAAATCTTTCATTTATTTAAGTATTTTGCCATAAATATTGAGTATAATCTAGTTTTACATTTAATTGTTAAACAGGTAATCTGTGGGCAGAGAGGAAAATATATGCAAATCATTAAACATGAGCTTTTGTCTAAAACTGAGTTATTGAGACGTCTCAAAGAAACTCGATTGAGAGGTTTTGATAAATTTCCTGTGTATCAAAATGCCACCTTGGAAGTTTTGGAGCAGGTTGATACGGAATTGTTGGTTCCCCCACAAAAGTATGTGTTGGTGGAAGGGGTCAAGACCATTTTGGATTTAGCCAGAAAATTTGCCGAAAGAGGAGTAGACATTTTTTCTTTGCAGGGAGCTCTTTTGTTTTGGCTTGAAGGATCTGATCCAGACAATGATCCACCCATTCCGTTTCTCCCGCCGGTGGTGGAAGAATCTTGGGAAAAAGATGAGCGAATGGTACCGCTCATTAACGATGGTATGCACCGAGTGTATACTGCTCGTAAGTTGGGGCGAAAGATCAACATTGTTTTGGTCAGAAATGTTCCAAAGGAATATCCTTACTACGCCTATGCGTTGGCGGATGGTTGGTCTCAGGTGGAGGAAATTCCAGAGCTTACGGATGGATACAAGAAAAAAGAGTATCGTAATCCGGATAATTACAAAGCTTTGTTCAGGGATTTCAACGCTGTGTTTGAAGGGGTTCAGAAGGATCGGAAAAAAACCAATCCGATTGAAATCAAGGCGTGAGTGCTTGTGTGTGGGGTCGTATCATACGGCCCCACTTTCTTTTTATATAAAAAAATGTAAGCTAGTACTCAGAGGAGAACTTTATGGGATTTCAACGACCATCTTGGGACGAAATGTTTATGCTCAACGCGATTCTTGCTGGAGTGAGATCGTCGTGTCTTGTTCGGCAAGTTGGAGCTTCACTCGTGAAAGGAAAGAGGATTGTCGCTTCTGGATACAATGGCGCACCAAAGAATGTAATCACTTGTCTTGATAAGGGAGAGTGTTACTATCAGCGCCTTGCCTACGACGATTCGCTAAAGGGGCACGGAGACTTCACTGTTCTTAAAGAAGAGCGGAAACAATTTTGTAGTGCTATCCATGCAGAACAGAATGCTCTGAACCAGTGTCTGGAACACGGGGTGGAACCAAAAGGATCAACTCTATTTGTGACTAACGATCCTTGTCCGGGGTGTACGAAAAACATCATTCAAGCAGAAGTTGCTAAGGTTGTTGTTTGGAAAGATTATCTTCGTAATAAATTACTCACGGAAGATGAGTATAGTGTATCTCGGTACTGGCTAGCTCAAGCAGGTGTGGCGGTGACCAAACTGGATCTTTCAAGAGAAAGAATTCAGGAAATATTTTCTCTTGCACTGTCAGTTGGTGATCGGACCTTGTATCAATTTGTTGGTATGCTCACACCTCCCCAATCTTAATGATTGCGGGAGGTGGTTTTTTTATAATATAAAAAGTGGTATAAACAATCAGGGAGGATCTTTGATTATGAAATTTGAACCACTGTATTATGAGGGGCGTCTCAGGGTGGTAAACCCTGAAGGTGATGTGGGCGTAGTAACTCTGTGGTCTAAGGTTGATTCGGCTATTCAAGTAATGTTGGAAGCTGGAGTCGACCTCTGTGAACAAACTTCGCGGGTTGCGATAGTGGCTAACCTATACGGTAATGGGTTGCAACAAATGCTTCGTAACTTGCTATGGAATCCGCAGATTCAGCATATCTTAATTTTGGGGAAGAATCTGTCAGGCTCGCAGGAATCGCTCGTCAACTTTTTCGCATATGGTCTGGAGGAAGTTGAATTTTTGGGAGCAAAGGCCTTTCAGATTCGTAATACCACCAGAAAAATTGATGGAGAACTGCAGGCAGACCGTTTCAAATCGGTTCCAAAGTTTTCTGTCTTGGGAGACTTGGGGAGTTCTGAAACTAAGGATGGGTTGGTGAAGTATTTCCAAAATCTTCTGACCCGTTTTCAAGGTGAAATGGTACGCATTGAACCGCCACCAATTCCTGAGCCCGTTATTACTCGTTTTCCGTCTGAAGTTCGGTCACAGACGATTGTTCGGCGGACACCAATGGAGGCATGGTCGGAACTGATTTTCCGTCTGTATCGTTTTGGTCATCGCAATAAAGTGACCAAAAGGACGGGAGAAGAGACTCGGATCGAACTTCTGAACACTCATGTGGTAGTGGAAGAACCATTTGAGGAGACGGAAAAATGTCTTTCTGAGTATGGTTTTAGTTTGGAAAAGTTTAGAGAATATCAGGATCGTTTCTTGGATTCTCAAAAACCTTCCGATCTTGACTACACTTACGGCAATCGATTGCGTGGACATTTCCATCGGGGCGATGTGATCGTTGATTCGCCACTCATTGTCGCTGATCGGCTTCGAGAGTCGCCAGACTCTCGTCACTGTTATATTGCTCTTTGGGATAATCGACTAGATTTGCCCGAAGGCACTAAGTGTCCATGTTTCGTTTCTGCTTTCTTTCGTCATTTTGATGGCAAGCTCAACTTGACGGCAAACTTTCGAACTCACAACGCTATGGATGCTTGGCCAGAAAACCTTTATGGTCTGATGGCATTACAGCGTTTCGTGGCTGGGCATGCTTCAATGCAAGTTGGACCCATCACAGTGATTAGCCACTCCATCAGCATTGATCCTATTGCTTTGGAAAAAGCGAAAGGAGTGGTTGAAAACAAAAAGACAGATGAGGTTATGGATCCTTCGATCGGAAAGTATGGTCCAAGAATGGATCCAAACGGGGAATTTACAGTTACTTTGGACACCATTTCATTTGAAATAGTTGTCGAACATTCCTACGGTGGAATGAAAATCGGAGAGTATAGAGGCAAAACTTCCGAAGAAATCGAACGACAGCTGGCTCGAGATGTGGCACTTTCTCAAATTTCCCATGCTCTTTACTTGGGGCGAGAATTGGCTCGTAAACAAATCCAGCTGGATGCAATACGAGCAAAAAAGCTTCTTTAAAATGGTCCGTCGCTTCTATTTGGAGTGACGGGCCTTCTTTTTTAAAATAGAAAAAAATCAATTATGTGGTATATTTTGGGCATGAAAGATACACAAATTAAAAAACTAATAGAAAGTGAAAAGAAGAGACAAAAGCAAGTCATAAACCTTATTGCCTCCGAAAATTATGTCTCCAAAGATGTGCTGGAAGCGTTGGGCTCAGAGTTGACCAACAAATATGCCGAAGGTTATGCGGGCGCTAGATATTATGGGGGGAATGGGTTTGTGGATAAAATAGAAAATTTGTGTAAAGAAAGAGCACTCAAACTTTTTGGGCTATCAAATAAAAAATGGCATGTGAACGTCCAACCACTTTCTGGTTCACCGGCTAATTTGGCAGTTTATTTGGGCCTAGTGCCAGTGGGGGGCAAAATCATGGGTATGAATTTACAAGATGGAGGGCATTTAACACATGGCTACAAAGTTTCGATTACTGGTAAAGTCTGGCAACAAGTCCCTTTTGGAGTAGACAGTAAGACTGAGGTTATTGATTATGATGAATTGAAAAAAATGGCAATAAAAGAAAAACCTCAGATTATCGTGGCTGGGTTTACGGCTTATCCAAGAATAGTTGATTTCAAAAAGTTTAGAGAGATAGCAGACTTGTCACGCCGAAGCGATGCGAAGGCGGATGCGCCGTATCTCATGGTGGATATGTCGCATTTTGCTGGATTGGTGGCTGGCGGAGTCTACCCGACACCTTTCAAATATGCCGATGTGGTCACGACTACTACCCACAAAACTTTGCGTGGGCCAAGATCTGCCATGATTTTTTCTAAAATTGATGAGAGAGAAATTTATAAAAAAATAGACAAAGCGGTTTTCCCAGGGATTCAAGGCGGTCCACATTTAAATCAGATAGCAGGTATCGCAGTTGCTTTGAAAGAGGCTTCTGGCCCAAGTTTTCAAAAATACGCCAAGCAAATTATAAAAAATGCCGATACTCTAGCCAAAGAATTAAAAAAATTGGGTTGGCGAATAGTCTCTGGTGGGACTGATACGCACTTGATATTGGTAGACACTTGGATGGATGGGAAGGGGATCGGAGGCAAAGAGGCAAGTGATAAGTTGGAAGCAGCTGGGATTATAGTCAATAAAAATACTATCCCAGGGGATACGCGGTCACCGGTTGATCCATCTGGTATCCGACTTGGTACTGCCGCCGAAACTACTCGTGGCAAAAAAGAAAAAGACTTCGTAGTGATAGCTCAAAAAATCGATAAGGTTTTGAGATCAAAAATGGTAAAATAAAAGAATGAAAATGAACGAAAGGAAAATTGCGATGGTTGATTTGGAAACCAGTGGGGACGTTTTTGGGGTGCATGAAATATTAGAGATCGGCCTGGTAGTTTTTGATCAAAATACTTTTGAAATAACAGATACTTTGAATGTAAAAGTTAAACCGCTTAATATCGAAAATGCAGTGCCAGCCGCTATTGCTAAAAATGGTTATAAAGCAGAAGATTGGCAGGATGCAATTGATTTGAAAGAAGCAGTACAAATGTTTGCTGACAAAACTCACGATGCTATTTTTTGTGCTTACAACGCTACTTTTGATTGGGGTTTTATGAATGATGCTTTTAGGAAGACTGGGGTCAAAGATATGATGGATTATCACCGTTTAGATTTGCTCTCCATCGCTTGGGATAAAGGCTTAGCTAAAAATGAAAGTTGGAGTCTCAAAACCGCTTGCGATATGTTTGGTATTTCGCCTGAACCTGCTGTCCATAGAGCTTTGAATGGTGCCATGATAGCGTATGAGCTTTATAAAAAACTCATGCAGTGATGTAAAATAAATATATGAAAATTCAAGAAAAAATTAAAAAATGGATAAAAGAAACTTTGGAGATAGAAGGGGATTTTGTGTTGGCTCATCCCAAAGATTTGAAAAATGGTGATTATTCTTTCTTTGCTACGTCGAAGCTTTCAGCGAAAGCGAGTACTCCAGAAGAAGCGGTAAATATTTTAAATGAAAATAAAATTCCAGAAATAGAAAAAATAGAAGTAGTGGGCAAGTTTATAAATTTTTATTTATCCAAAGGTTTTTTTGTCGATTCGGTTAAAGAAATTTTAGATAAAAAAGAAAATTATGGCAAAAATAATTTGCTTGAGGGTCAAAAAATCTTGATTGAGCATACTCAACCCAATCCGTTCAAAGAATTTCATATTGGGCATTTGATGAACAATGCAGTAGGAGAATCAGTTTTTAGAATTTTGGATGCAAACGGAGCAGAGATTACGGCCGTTGGTTATCATGGGGATGTGGGGCTTCACGTAGCCAAAACTATTTGGGGCAAAATGCAAAAACCGGAACTCTCTTGGGGAGAGGCTTATGCCTATGGTTCTCAAAATTTTGACGATCATAAAATAGAGATAACCGAAATAAACAAAAAAGTTTACGAAAAATCAGATCAGGAAATAAATAAATTATATGAAAATGGTAAAAAAGATTGTTTAGATTATTTTGAATCGCTTTATAAAAGATTAGACAGTCATTTTGATTTTCATTTTTTTGAAAGTGAAACTGGGGAAGTAGGGCAGGCTTTGGTAATGCAAAATGTGGGTAAAGTTTTTGAAAATGGTGAGGGCGGGGCGGTGATTTTCAAAGGTGAAAATTTTCAGCCCCAGACTCATACTCGAGTCTTCATAAATTCAGAAGGTATTCCCACTTATGAAGCCAAAGAAGTAGGTTTGGCTAAAATTAAAAAGGAAAAATATGATTATGATAAATCCATTACTGTCACCGCTAACGAACAGGATGCATTTTTTGATGTGACTGAGGTGGCGATCGGTGAAGTGAGGCCAGAACTCAAAGGCAAACTCAAACATCTTTCACATGGTATGTTGCGATTACCGAGTGGTAAAATGTCTAGTCGCACTGGAGAGGTGATTACTGCGGAAAATTTGATTGAGCAGGTGAAAGAAAAAGTTTTTGAAAAAATAAAAGATCGGGAATTTGATGAGAATGAAAAACAAGAGATTGCGGAGATAGTGGCGGTCGGTGCCATTAAGTATTCCGTCTTAAGGCAAGCTATCGGGGGAGACATTATTTTTGATTTTGATAAATCAATTTCATTCGAAGGGGATTCGGGCCCTTATCTGCAGTATGCTTGTGTGCGCGCTAATTCGGTTTTGGAAAAAGCTAAAGCAGCCAAAATGATTTCTTCTGTCGGCTTCGCTGATTTTCCTTCGGAAAATACGACTCTAGAAATCATTTTGGCTGCTTCCGCGACTGAATTAGAAAAAATATTGTATCGATTTGAAGAAGTAGTAGAGCGAGCAGGGCAGGAGTATGCTCCACATCATATCGTGACTTACTTGACCGAGCTCGCCAGTGTTTTCAATAGTTTTTATGCTAATAATAAAATTATAGACGGGAGTGACACGACTTCACCTTATAAAATTGCTCTGACTACCGCAGTAGCTCATACTCTCAGATCCGGTCTCCATATTTTGGGTATCAAAGTGCCGGAGAAAATGTGATTTTGCCACCAGCAAAATCATCCTGAGCTAAACAAATAATTTTGATTATTTTTTAGCGAAGGGTAAATTTTGCCACCAGCAAAATCATCCTGAGCTAAACAAATAATTTTGATTATTTTTTAGCGAAGGGTAAATTTTGCCACCAGCAATAAAAATATGAAAATATTAGTTAAAGCCAAGACGGGAGCCAAGGAAAGCAAAATAAAAAAACTGAAAGATTCTCAAAATCTTTTTGGTGAAATTAAGTCTGAGTTAGATACATATGCTGTTTGGGTCAAAGAGCGGCCAGTGGCCGGCCAGGCCAATCTGGCCATAATTAAGCTTTTGGCTGAATATTTTGAAATCTCTCAATCTGAGGTGGTTTTGGTTTCTGGCGCTTCAACCAAAACCAAGGTGTTTGATATAGTCAGTTTGCTAAGATAGTCTCATTTGATCCAGTAGTAGATTTTGACATTACACTTCATGCTGTGGCTTTGCCACGATGTCAAAATTCACTACTGGATTGACAATAAAACGTTATTTGGTAGTATATTACCTATCCGCCCCAGGCGGATTAAATTTGTAATAATATGTCACGATCACTCAAAAAAGGCCCTTACGTTGACCCAAGGGTTATCAAAAAAATAGAAGGCAAAAAGCCTCAGGATACTGGGGTTATTAAGACTTGGTCTAGAGCTTGTACTATTTCACCAGAGATGGTGGGTTTCACTTTTGGCGTGCACAATGGCCGAGATCATATCGAAGTTTTCGTCACTGAAGATTTGGTAGGTCACAAATTGGGTGAATTTTCTTTGACTCGCAAATTTATAAAACACGGAGGAAAGATGCAAAAAGATTTGGAGGCTAAGAAAAAAGACGATGAAATAAACGCTGCTAAAGCTGCTAAAGCTTCGGTGGATGCCAAGAAAAAATAAAATACTCAAAACAAAATGAACGAAATAACCGCACAGCTAAATAGTTACAGACAATCACCAAGAAAAGTGAGAGTAGTCGCAGATGCACTGAGGGGTAAGTCTATAAAAGAAGCCAAAAGTAGATTGGATTTTATAATCAAACGCGCTACTGGCCCATTGCACAAACTGCTCAATTCAGCTGTCGCTAATGCCAAAAATTTGGGAGCCGATGTTGATAAACTTTTTGTTAAATCTATTTCAGTAGATGCCGGTAAAATTTTATACAGAAGGATGCCAGTTTCTCATGGTTCAGCCCACACTATCCATAAACGCACTTCTCATATCAAAATAGTTTTGGCTGAGAAATTTAAAGCAGTAAAAAATAAAGATAATAAGAAAAAATAATTTTATGACACACACAGTACATCCATATGCTCATAGATTAGGTATCATTCGTGACTGGAAGTCACGTTGGTTTAGTGTCAAAGACAAATACCGAGAAAATTTGAAAAGTGATGTTTTGGTTTTTGAATATTTAAAAAAGAGATTAAAAAATTGTTTTGTTAATACTACTGAAATAGAAAGAAGCGCCAAAGTTTTTAGAATCATCATCGAAACTTCTCGTCCTGGTTTTATAATCGGCCGAAGCGGTGAGGGGATGGTGAAGCTCAGAGAAGATATCATCCGTTTTATGAAAAGACGCAAGTTGAATTTGGCCGAAGAGCTCAAAATAGACGTCAAAGAAGTTAAATCTCCAGAATCCAGCTCTATGATCGCGGCTCAGATGGTGGCCGAAGGATTGGAAAAAAGATTGCCTTTCCGCCGAGTCATCAAGACTATGATCGAAAAAGCTTATGCTAACCGTGATGTCAAAGGAGTGAAGATTACTCTTTCCGGTATTATGGGCGGTTCGGCTATGGCGAGGATAGAGACCAAAAAGGTAGGGCGTATCCCTTTGCAGACTTTGCGTGCTGATATTGACTATGCACTTTATGAAGCTCATCTACCGCTTGGTAAAATTGGTATAAAAGTTTGGATTTATAAAGGCGATATTTTCGAAAAAGATAAAAGTGTAAAATCATAATTTAATATCATGTTATTCCCAAAAAAAGTTAAATACAGAAAATGGCATACCATGCGCGAAAATCCTGACAAAGTGAGTCCGGCTACTCGTGGTATCAAAGTGTCTTTTGGTTCTCATGGCCTCAAAGCCATGGTACCCGGCAGGATCACTTCCAAACAAATCGAAGCGGCTAGAAAAGCCATCACTCACAATTTGGGTAAAACTGGTAGAGTTTGGATACGTATTTTCCCAGATATGCCTTTCACCAAAAAGCCAGCCGAAGTGAAAATGGGTAAAGGTAAAGGTGATATAGAAGGTTACTTGGTCAGAGTTTTGGCTGGGCAAGTGATGTTTGAAGTAGATGGAGCAGTTGATGCTGTGGCCGTAGAATCATTGCGCAAAGGCGGTACCAAGATGCCAGTGAAGACTAAGATTGTGGCTAGAATATAACACCCCCCAACCCCCCTCTTACATTAAGAGGGGGAGAGAAAAGAAAAAACAAAACAAAAAAATGAAAAAAGAATTAGCAAAAAAGAATAAAGCAGATTTGCAAAAAGAACTTGACGAAAAGCGAGTAGCAGTTCATAGTATACGCTTTAACATGGCTGGTAGTAAAAGTAAAAATGTTAAGGAACAAAAGAACATCAAAAAAGATATAGCCAGAATCAAGACTGAATTAAGAATTATGAATTAAGAATTATGGATAAAAAGAAAGAAAAAAAGAATACAGAAGCAACAGAGACTATTTCCAGAGCCAAGACTTTGACTGGGGTAGTGGTATCAGACAAGATGAAAGACACTTGCGTGGTTTCTATCACTCGATTTGTTAAACACACCAAATACAAAAAATATTATAAAGTTAGCAAGAAATACAAAGTGCATGATGTTGGCAATATCAAAAAGATTGGCGATAAAGTAGAAATAATTTCTTGCCGACCGATTTCCAAAGATAAGCATTTCATAATTGTAAGTTAAAAACATGATTCAACCACAAACAATAGTTAAAGTAGCCGATAACTCAGGAGCCAAGATAGGTCGCGTTTTCAAGATACTCGGCAGTTCCAAAAAAAGATACGCTGGCATAGGCGAGTTGGTTATTTTTTCTGTTCAAAAAGCTGAACCCCGAAAAGAAATAAAAAAGAAAGCCGTTCTTTTGGGATTGGTGGTTCGTCAAAAAGCGCCATTACGACGCAAAGACGGTTCTTATATCCGTTTCGATGAAAACGCAGTGATCGTAGTAGATCAAAAAAAGGGTGAGATCGTACCAAAAGCCGGACGTATCTTTGGTCCAATACCTAGAGAAATTGCTGAGGCTGGTCACCAAGCTATAGTTTCGTTAGCCCCGGAAGTGATTTAAGATAACACCCCCCAACCCCCCTCTTACATTAAGAGGGGGGAGGGAAAAGAAAAAACAAATAAAAACAAAAACATGAAAATAAAAAAAGGAGACAAAGTAATGGTGATCACAGGTAAAGACAAAGGCAAATCAGGTCCTGTGGTTAAAGCTTTTCCTAAAAACGATATGGTTTTGGTAGAAGGAGTCAACAAACACAAATTACACAAAAGACCAAGGAAAAGTAATGAGAAAGGCAAGATTATAGAGCAGGCTACGCCGGTACATGTTTCCAATGTTAAGAAAGTAACCAAATAAAAACCTCACCCCCAGCCCCTCTCCTAGATGCAGGAGAGGGGAGAAGGGAGAGAAAAAATAACAAAAACAATATGAAATTAATGAAAGAAAAAACCAAAGACGCCTTCAAAGAACTCAAAGAAAAATTGGGTATGAAAAATGTCATGCAGTCTCCCAAGATTGTGAAAGTGGTAGTGAATTCCGGAGTTGGTTCTTTCAATGATAAAAAGAAAATTGATATCGTTATCGACCGATTGGCCAAAATCACTGGTCAAAAACCGATCAAAAGGGGAGCCAAACAATCAGTCGCATCTTTCAAATCTAGACAAGGTGATATCGTAGGAGTGCAGATCACTTTGCGTGGCGAAAAAATGTGGAGTTTTTTGGATCGTCTTTTTCATATCGCGTTGCCTCGTACCAAAGACTTCAGAGGGATTTCAGAGACTGCCGTAGATGAAATGGGTAACTACACACTTTCCATCAAAGAGCATGTCGTGTTCCCAGAAACTGCTGATGAAGATTTGAAAGACGTTTTTGGTTTTTCAGCTACTTTGGTCACCAATCTCAAAAACTCAAAAGATGCACTCGAATTTTTCAAAGCTCTAGATTTTCCTTTCAAAAAAACTTCTCTTAAGAAATAATTTTTTCCCAGAGGGTGACCCTTGAAGACCCTGCCCCAAAGGGTCACCCTCAGATTCTTAATAACACACCCAACCCCCTCTTATTTTAAGAGGGGGCACTGGAACACAAAAAGCTCAACGACTCTCTCGTTGAGCTTTTTCGTTAATATACGCGCAAAAACAAGGACTTTTTGCGATTTAGTTGACAATCACTTGACAATTGAATACAGATTGGTTTACAATTGACTTGTAAATGAAAAACAAGGAAAAAATACTAGAGATAATAAACAAACAAGGGAGGGTGACTTCTGCTGAAATCGCCTCTGAATTAGGCGTATCTCGCCAGTATGTAAATATGGTTATTTCTGATCTGATTGCTGATAAAAAAATTATTAAAATAGGAGGAACTCGCAATGCCTTTTACATATCTTATACATTTGCAAAAAACCATCCTGAGACATTTCCTTCTGTATTTAAAAAAACTTATAAGAATCAATCGCTTGAGGAACACAAAGTTTTGGTTGAGATGGAAGAAAAACTTCCTCAAATTTTGAACTTGCCCGAAAATTTAAAAAGTATCATTACCTTTGCATTTTCTGAAATATTTAATAATGCTATCGAGCACTCACTATCAAAAAATATTTCGGTAGAAGTGGCTATGAGAGATAATAAACTTTCTTTTATTATTTTAGATTCTGGTATTGGGGTTTTTAGAAATATTATGGAAAAAAGAGGATTACATTCAGAAATTGAAGCTATCCAAGATCTACTCAAGGGCAAAACTACTACAATGCCAAAATCACATTCAGGTGAAGGTATTTTCTTTACTTCGAAATCGGCAGATTTATTTATTTTAGACAGTTTCGGCTACCAATTAACCATAAACACAAAGACAGACGGTGTTTCGATTAAAGATGTACCTGTTCTCAAAAAGGGTACACGGGTTATATTTGAAATTGATACAAATTCAGAAAGACATCTCAATCAAGTATTCGAGAAATTCACCAATTTGGTGAATGAAGGAGAATATGGTTTTGATAAGACTGAAATCCGAGTCAAACTATACACGATGGGCGGTGTGCACATATCACGTTCGCAGGCTCGTAGAATTCTCTCCGGATTAGAAAAATTCAAAATAATATTGTTTGATTTCGAAAATGTTCCTATTGTTGGACAGGCTTTTGCAGATGAAGTATACAGAGTTTTTCAGCATAAATATCCAGATATTAAACTTGAAGAAGAAAACATGTCCGAGGGTGTCCGCTTTATGATTGAGCGAGCCAAAAACGAGGTCAAAAAGTCATTGTAAATTTGATGAATATTGGGGATACCCAAGCTGTTTTTTGTCGAGGTTAAAAATCATTCGCCTTGTAAGGAGAATGATTGGGAGTATAATTAGATTATGGTTGCGATCAATTTTAAAGAATTGGAAAAAGAATTTGAAATATTTGCTAACGAGCATCGGTTAGCGATTCTAAAATGTTTAAAAAATGGCAAAAGTAAATGTGTAGGCGGGATATCGGATGAAATAAATCTCTCTTTTAAAATTACTTCCAAACATCTGTTGTATTTGGCCGAGCAGGGGATTTTGAGTAGGCACTATGATGGGCCGTTTGTGCTCTATAGTATTTCGGATAATTTATCTAGTTTAAATAAAACGATTATTTCATATCTCTAATTCCTCAAATCATTCTCCGTGCAAGGCGAATGATTGGTTGGGCTTTCAAAATGCATAGGTTAGCCCTGTGCATTTTGATTAATGTCAGTTTGGAAAATGAGGAGAAAAGTTGTAAAATTTGGAGAGATATATTTAGGCCTGCCCGCCACGACTTCGTCATAGGCGATTCGGGTGGGTATATATTTAAATACTAATTTAAATTTTATGTTAAGAAAAACCGAAGATCAAAATATAAGGAAACTTATGCGCTTGGGCAAAACTTCGCTCGGCATCACTTTGCCGGTCGCTCTCTTAAACCAGCTCGGCTGGCGCGAGAAGCAAAAACTCGTGGTCAAAAAAGTCCGCGGTGGCCTCACCATCAAAGATTGGCGTAAATAATTCCACCTTTATTGGAATTTTCCAGAATACCCTGAAGCTTTGTTTCAGGGGTGAATGGAAATGTAAAAGAAGTGTAAGCGGAGCTTGCTCTATACCAACAAAGTTGCCCTGATGTTGCTTGCCTAATAACCCGTCTGCTTTGCGGCGGGGATTAGGACAAGTAACCAACTTTATTTTTAGGGGTAAATGTGGTAGGGTTTGGGGTATTATGATATTGGAGTGCAGACAAAAACTACATATAAAATAAAGGAGATGGATGAGGATTTCTTTGTTGAATAAATTAATATGAGCAACAATAACCACGAGATTATAATTAATAAACAAGATGTTGTTCCATACATCTATTTTGTATGCTCAATGGCTCAGCGAGGCAGGATGTATGGAGGTCTGAGTGGAAAAAGTGATTATATTGGAGGGGTATTTGATCGTTGGATTAATATAATACCTGAAAGTGTGATTTTTAATAAATATTTTCTTCCCAAGATAGCAGATAAGCTAGAAGTTATATCTGATTATTATGAATATAACCCTAAAAAATCTGGGATTGCCCCAGATGTTTTGGGTGTAAAAATTGGAACAAAAGCAATACCATTTGTTGAATATGTAAATAAATGGCAAGCACTAAATGATGCTCCGCAAATTGAAGTTAAATCATTCAAAAAAGGACAATATATGGTTAGTTTGAGAAATCAAGGTTATGACAAGCAATATCTTGTGATGGTTGAAACGAATCTTGATAGCGACTATTTATTGCCTTTTTTCGAGGAAATTGCTACTAGCGAAGATATTTATAACAAATTAAAAATGGATGATAGTGTTTTCATTAAAAAAAATGAGAATAAAGATTTATCACCAGTCACAAAGATCAGGCGAGATAACACAAATTTGGGTTCTCTAAAACTTATTACAGTTTGTTTGGCGAGTGACTTTATGCAATATTCAAACTTATGCAAAGGAGGAGAAAGTCCATTTTATATAAAAGAGATAAATATAACTCGTACTCCAAAAAAATTCCCGCGAGCATTATCTTTTTCAAATTTAGTAAATAAAAATAATAATAATGATATATATAAATGGAATGGAAAAAATATGTTAGATAAAAATATAAAACATAAATTACTTGATATTTATATTGAAAATATAGGTAAAATTCAATTTTTAAAAAATAGTAAAAGCTCGATCACAATCCACACAATTGGTAACGCGCAAATAAATAACACTGTATTAGAAGCAAATAAAACTTATATCGTGAAGCTCCAATTACTAGATAGATCCAAATCAAAGGGTGGTGAATATTTTATGCATAAATCGATCATTGATAAAATTCCAAGCAAGGAGGATATTATGATTGACAATATAAGTAAATATATAAAATAATTTTCTTACTCCATCGCTTTCATCATTTGCTTTGCTACAGCCTCAACAACAGGGACACTTACAGAATTTCCTGCTTGTTTGTATAATGATGAATCCGAAATTTTAGGTAAAATATATCCCTTAGGGAAACCTTGTATTCTAAAACATTCTAGTGGTGTGAGTTTTCTTATACCTTTTTTGTCTTTAATAATTGGCACATTATGTCCGCCAGTACCCATGTTTGCGGTTAAAGTAGGGCATACACCGCTTTTATTTTCTCTCACATACTGTCTACGCCACTGGTATACTTTACCTTCTTCTCTAACAAAATTTTTTAGTCTGTCAAAAAGTGGTTTGCCGTTATAGTAGTATTTTTCCGGAACATTTTTTTCTAGTAAATTAGTGATTTTTTTGGTTAATTCAACCGACTCTGGGAATGAAAAATTGTCCGAATGCTCCTTATTTTTAAAACCAACGATATACACACGCTCCCTGTTTTGAGGAACATTCCCATATTCCATTGTGTTTAAAACTTTATATTTAATATGATAACCAAAACCTTCCAGTGTTTCTCTGATTACTCGGAAAGTTTTCCCTTCATCATGGCTTGCTAAATTTTTTACATTTTCCAACAAAAATCCTTGTGGTTTTCTTGCCTCAATTATCCTCGCTATATCAAAAAATAAATTTCCTCTACCTTTTTCATCCTTAAAACCTTGCCTGTATCCTGCAATTGAAAATGCCTGACATGGAAATCCACCCAAAAGGAAATCAAATTCCGGTAAATCATCTATTCCTATTTTTCGTATATCCTCCACCACAAGTTTGGATGTTGGAAAATTCAAATCATATGTCTTTTTACAATTTGGCTCAAAATCATTTGAAAAAACAGTTTCAAAACCAGCTTGCTCAAATCCAAGTCTTATTCCACCAACACCAGCAAAAAGATCTATCGTTCCAAAGTTACTTTTAGATTTTGTTTTTGTTGGAGCAATTTTTAAATTATTAATATTGCGGATTACTTGAGCGACAACTCCTCGCACCTCCACCTCTTTTCTATAAATAGGGAAGAGAGTAGGGTTTGCGGGCTGGAGCCTAAATCTGCCATCTTCGCGGTACAACTTTTTTAAAGTAGTTTGATCTTCGTCAATAATAGCGACTACAGTTTGACCATTTTCGGCAACTGATTGTTTTTTAATAACGACAACATCACCATCAAAAATTCCTTCATCTATCATGCTGTCGCCTGCCACTCTCAAAGCGTAATAGCCATTCGAATTTCGAATGCTAGGATTCACAATTGAGATAGTTTCCTGATGATCCTCTATCACTTCAATTGGTTGCCCAGCAGCTATTGTCCCAATGATTGGGATTTTTACAAGTAAGTCGGTGTATTTAACATCAATTGAACGCTTCTGATTTTTTTTGTTTTTTTCTAAATGGCCAGCTTTTCTCATTTCCTCAACATGCTGGTGGATTGTAGATACAGACCGCAGTTTTAGTTTTTTCTTTATTTCTTCTAGAGAAGGGGAATAACCTTTGTTTTCAGAGTAAAGGTTTATAAAGTCCAGTATTTTCTTTTTTTGTGGAGTTAAACTTTTTTGCATATGTTTATTATAAATTCTATTTGTTTATAGACCTAAAAAATCTGTGGATAACTTTCGGTTTTCTTTCGGTATTTATATAATGATTATGGTATAATACAAAAATTACAGGTAATTAAAAAATATTTTGATACATGGAATATAATTTACAAATTGAATTTATAAGTAGAAGGGGAGGAGTATTAGGACTATTTATTAAATCAGATGTCATACAGACTTTACCTTTTGAATTTGGTTTTAGACTAAAGAATATAGGTAATGAACCTATTAAGAATATAAATGTTTCTAATATTTTTTGGAAATCAGCTAATGGACAAGATATTGTTTTTAATGCAAACAAAAAATACTATTTTGATATAATAAATCCAGGAGAAGAAATAGAGAGGTGGGTAGAAAAAGTTGGCACTTATGCTCATGGACTTTGTAATTTTAATTTGGGCGTAAAATCAATTGACCCTAAAATTCTAGTTAAAACTTTCCAGGTTGATCCTTTTACAAAGAACTCTAGTTTTTGTGCGGACAACAATTTTGTAGACTTCTTTTTTGTAAGGAGTAAAAATGAATATGAGCAAAATTCGGCTAATAATTATATGTTACTTTTCGCGGTAATAACAACTGTTCTAACTGTTTTTACTTTTTATTTAAACAAGCAACAGGTTTATTATACGGAAGTACAGAGTAGATCTGAACGAATTATCCAAGCTAGACAAGAATTAGAAGCGATTGAGCGTTGCAAACAATCGCCAGAATTAGAAGATTCTGGTCTATACGACACTTCTAGTGGAAAGCCCGCATCATGCAAAGAAGTACTTTCAGGGAGATAAAACTCTAAATAAAGTTTTTAAATATGTAGTCCGAATTTGGCTAAAATGTCATTTGACATTTTAGCCAAATTCGGACTTGAAAACAAGATTACAAGCCAACAAATTTGTGTTGAAAGTAATAATTTAGAAATAGATACCAGTGATCTTTTGGAAAACATAAAAATATTGTTACAATATATTATATCACAAAAATCTAAATTAAGAAATAAATATATGGGATTATTTGAATGGGGAGAAAAAAGATTTGCTCGTGGAATAGCAAAAGCTATGATACGAAGTTATAAATTATATAAAAAAACTTATCCAAATTTAAGTGAATTTGAATTAATAAAAAATACATTGTCTGATCGTCCTGGTGATCCGGCCAAAAAATTACTCAATGATATTGAAGATGAAAATTTTTACCAAGATATTGGTGGTAATTTTTTTGAAATCACGTATGTACTGATTCGTCTCGAATATATTGAATATATGCACGGAACATTAGATGAAGAAGATAAAAAACGAACGCAGTTTTTAGGAATGTTCTCTTAGAAGAATTAGAAAAAGCAAATTTATGAACAATACTGAAGTTTGTCCGATTTGTCAGAAACCTTACACTGATAAAAATATAAAAGTTGAGTATCACTTAAGATATAATCCCATTCCAAAAACTATACATGCTTGTCAGGCCTGTAATTATGCAGAATTTTTGACAAGACATTGGAAAAGACATCTAAAACCCTGGCAATGGTGGAGAATAGCACGAGTTAGAGAATTTAATAAAGAAAACGGATATTTATTTGATAAAATAACTACCTAAATATATATTTAAATAAAACTTATGAAATTACTACTTACATCGGGGGGATTGACCAATAAAAAAATAGTGGAGGCGCTGTTTGATTTGGTGGGGAAGAAACCAGAAGATACTTCGCTGGTTTTTATACCAACTGCCGCTAATGTGGAAAAAGGAGATAAGGGGTGGCTTATAGATGATTTGAAAAATTTGCAGAAGCAAAATTTTAAGCAAATAGATATTGCTGATATTTCCGCTGTTCCAGAAAGTGTTTGGAAGCCAAAATTTGAAGAAGCGGACGTAATGTTTTTTGAGGGTGGCAATACCTATCACCTGATGGAATGGATAAACAAATCGGGACTTGTAAAATTATTGCCGGAATATCTAAAAACAAAAGTGTGGGTGGGTTTAAGCGCCGGAAGCATGGTTACGAATCCGGATTTGGCTAGAAAAATTTCCCAAGTGGTATATGAAGAAGATTTCGATAAGGACAGAGATATGGAAGGTCTTAATTATGTAGATTTTTATTTTCTACCCCATCTAAACTCCCCATATTTTCCTCTGCTTAAGGAAAAAAATATCAGAAAAGCAACAAAGGATATGGTTAAAAAAGTTTACGCGATGGATGACCAATCGGCTTTAAAAGTGGTTGATGGAAAAATTGAAGTTGTAAGTGAGGGTAAGTGGTTTGTTATAAATTAATCTCTAACGGGATGAAAAAATTGGAAATTGGTGGATTGTATGAGCATTATAAGGGGACGAAGGTGAGGGTGATTTGCGAAGCGACACACTCGGAGACTTTGGAACCGATGGTGGTTTATATGCATCTGGAAGATGGGGGAATGTGGGCTCGGCCTAGAAAGATGTTTTTGGAAACTATTATAAAAAATGGTAAAAAAGTGGAGCGGTTTAAAAAAATAAACCAGAAGCTTTCAATAAAGCCAAATAAGAGAAAATAAATTTTTAAAATCAAACATATTTGAAGTAATTAAAAAATGAAAGTTATCAACATCTGGTACTTTTATTGGGTAGAAAATTATATAATTAAGCTAGTTAATAAGACTCAATACATATTTACAAAGCAAGTAGAATGTATTATTATATAGATGACTAATAAAAACAAAACTATGGCGGAATTAAATAAATTAAAATATAGAAATGCAATTTTGTATTTTATAAAATATTGCAACAATAAATATTTGGGGGCGACAAAACTCAATAAGCTTTTGTATTATTTAGATTTTATAAATTACCGAGACAGACAAATGTCTGTTACTGGGGATTTTTATATTCACAATAATTACGGACCGACCCCGATTGAAGTCGAAAGAATAATTTCTGAAATGAAAGACAAAGAAATAAATATAAAGGAAGATCCTTTTGAAAATTCGCGCAAGATTTCTTTTGAGTTAAAAAAAGGAGTAGATGTTGATGAAACGCTTTTTAGCGAAGAAGAAAAAGAATTATTAAAAAGTATTTGCAAAGAATTTTCAGATTGGTCTACAGAAAAAATTGTTGAGCAAACCCACTTGGAATCTCCTTGGTTTTATTCAAAACCTTTTGAAAAAGTTGATTACAAATATTCGTCTGACATAGATTTTTTTACCGAATAGACTTATGGAAATCGAATGGGATGTTATTGAAACAGAGAATTTCATTCGTTCTTGCGAACGAAACAATGTATCCCAGGAAGTGAAAGAGTCTTTGAGGGTATGGGCTAAGTCAGTGAGAAGACAGATAACACCAAGAAATGCAAGGCCATTTATTTCTCCTCGTAATATTTTTGAAATATGGATAGCGGGAATCGGAAACCCTGATACTAATAAAGGCAAAAGTGGGGGTTATCGTTTTATGTATTATATTTTGATTTCTGAAAAGAAATTGGTTATAGATATAATAGAAGAAAGGAACGATTTAAAATTTAAGGGCTCAAGCGGTAAAAAACAAAAAAATTGGGATAAGCATTTTATTGAGCTAAAAAAGGAACTTCTAAATAAATACGAAAAATTAAAATAACTACTTAAATATATATTTAAATCACATGAAAAAATTATAACTAATTAAATACAATGTTTGAAAAATTTTTTGGGCCAAAAAATGAAGAGGAAGTGGAAAGAGCTCTTTTTGAGGTGGGGAGCAAGGAATTAGAGGTTGGGGTAAATGGTCCCACAATGTTCCATGCGTTTAATGCGATGAGGGAGGAGAATAAGAAAAAAGGATATGGTTTTACTAATAACCATATCTTGAAGGTGGTCAGAGAGTGTGCTTTTGGACATGTTTCTGAAATTGAGGATTCATTAATGGGTGGGCGAGATGAAGTGTATAAAAAGATTGATTCAGAGATTGAAAGGTTGCATCAAGATTTACCAGAATCAGAGCGAGGGGTTTAAGAAAAGAAAAATTATTCTAAAAAAGGAAATAAATTTATGGTCATAGATATAGAACTCACATTGAATAGGTTTGGATTAGGAAAGATTGCCGAGAATAAATTTCAATTTTTTTGGTTGAGGTTTTCTAAGTGGCAGATCCCAGGAAAATATTCAATTTCTTTTGAAATAAACTGGAAGATGAAAGATAAATAAGAGATAAAATGCTGCTATTAGTTGGGGGAATGGTACTTGTCATGGGTCTCAAGGGAAGCATCGCTTCCCGGTGGCTGGAAACTTTCCAGCGAAGGGTTCATGCGCTTTCGGCCCGGACCTCGTGCGGCAGCAGGTGAGCCACAGCTTATCCTGCGGCATCCGAAAATTCGGCACACCCAGTTTGTGTCGGAATTCTGGATGATCGGCACACAGCCGACGATCCGCCTTGGAGTTCAATTCTCCAAGTAAATCAAAACCCCCGTCTCTTCAAGGAGAGCGGGGGTTTTCTCATTAAAATGTTATAATAAGTTTATGGAATTAAATAAATTAACTGCAGAGGAAAAGAAAGTGATAATTGATAAGGGCACTGAAGCGCCTTTTTTGGGTGAGTATGTCAACAATAAAGCCACTGGAGTATATGTTTGCAGACAGTGCGAGGCGCCTTTGTATAATTCTCAAGATAAATTTGAGAGCAGTTGCGGTTGGCCGAGTTTTGATGATGAAATAGAGGGGGCAGTCAAGCATGTGCCCGATGCAGACCAGGTGCGAACTGAGATTATTTGTGCTCGTTGCGGTGGACATTTGGGTCATGTATTTTTGGGGGAAAATTTGACTGATAAAAATATTCGACATTGTGTCAATTCGATCTCATTAAAATTTGTTAGTGGGCGATAAATAGGCCGATGATGCGGTGGGCACCGGCGTCGAGCAGGGCGCGGCGAGCTTCGTCTAGAGAGGCGCCGGTGGTGTAGACGTCGTCCAAGACGATAACGGTGGGGAGATGGCCGGCCCGCGGTAGCGGGCCGGCCATCATTGAGTCTTTAACATTTTCTTTTCTTTCTTCTTTGCTTAAGGTGGTTTGTCTTCGGGTTTCCCTCACTTTTTTCAAAGTGTTATAAGAAACGATTATGTTTTCGCCCCCTATTTTTTTAATTTCTTTAACTAATTCTTCACACTGATTAAATCCTCGCTCTCTTTTTTCTTTTTGGCTCATAGGCATAGGCACAAGCAGGGGTGGGGAGCCTTCAAAAAGAGCGATCTCTGATGAGAGTTCCATCATTTCTTCATATAAATACAAAGCTATGCGCTTCCTTAGGTTAGCGTTGTTTTTGTATTTGATAGATTTGACGATCAATCGGACGACTTGGTTTTGATAATCAAAAAGTACAAAAATATCTTTTGAATAAACTGGTGATTTGGGTAGAAGGTCTCGCAAAAGGTTGGGGTCAAGCCTCAAGAGTTTTTGGACCTTCGTGCTTTCGGGCACCAAGAGGTTTTGACAAAATTCAATCAATTGCTTCCACCACATCACTATTGTTCGGGTGAATTTCATTATGTTATAATAATACATCATGAGTCCCGTAGTAGAAAATGGCATGGGAAAGTTTTTATTGTTTAGATTAAGAATGTTATTATTAATGAATAGATTATTATGTGTTTTAACTATAAAAATGGCACTTTCCAAAAACAATGCCATTTTTCACTAACGGGATGAGTTTCATTTCTGACATTTTTGAAAAGAAAAATACGAGCGCTATTGGTATCGATATTGGCTCTTCTTCTATCAAAGTAGTTCAACTTCATAAAAAGGGTGATAAAGCTATACTTGACACTTACGGTGAGCTTTCTTTGGGTCCGTATGGGGGTGTTTCAATCGGCCAATCTACCAATTTGCCCACCGAAAAAATAGTGCAAGCGGTCAGAGATCTCTTGGCCGAAAAAGAAGTTGCCATTACTACCAAAGTTTGTGGTTTGGCCATCCCTTTCAAAGCTTCTCTGCTCTCTATTATAGAAATGCCGGCCATAGGTATGAAAGAGCTCGGTATGATGATACCGATTGAAGCTCGTAAATATATACCGGTGCCGATATCAGACGTGACCATCGATTGGTCGGTAGTACCCAAATCCGAAGTTGAAGATATCCCTGTTATGAAGGGTGAAAATAAAGTCAAAACAGTCGATATACTTTTGGTGGCTATCCATAATAATATTATCAATCAATATCGGGATGTTGTTTCCAAGGCTGGTTTAGAGGCCAAATTTTTTGAAATCGAAGTTTTCAGTTCTATGAGAGCTATTTTGGAAGGGGTGCAAGGGGCGGTCATGATTTTTGATATGGGGGCGTCAACTACCAAATTGTATATGATAGATAGAGGTTTGGTACATCATTCTCACACTATAAATCGAGGCTCTCAAGACATAACCGCCAATATCGCGAGATCTCTCAATATTTCAACTGAAGAAGCTGAGGTAATAAAAAGATCTGCTGGTTCCGGCAAAACATCAGAGGGCTTCGACCTTTCAGAATCGGTGGCCAATGTGGCAGACAGTATATTTTCTGAGGCCAATAGATTTTTGTTTGAATTTCAGAAAAAAAGAAATCAAAATATCAAATCAGTATTTTTGACTGGCGGAGGTTCGGCTCTGCGGGGTTTCAGAGATTTGGCAGCAGCCAATTTCAAAGTTGAAGTGATATCCAGTAATCCATTTGAAAAAGTAGAAGTACCAGCATTTTTGGAAAATATCCTCAAAGAAACTGGCCCAGAATTCACCGTCGCAGTCGGCGCTGCTCTGCGTTGTCTCCAAGAATTATAAAAATAAGTAATCAACAATATTTGTTTACACTGGGGTCTTGTTTTAGAGTATAATTAGTATTAATTATGGCACCCAATTTTCAATCATCATTTATTCCCAAAGAACCGGTTACCGAGGAGGTTTTTAAAAGGAAAAAAACTGGCATCGCTGGGGTCTTGGCGGTTTCTTTGTTGATTGCTTCGATCATTATTTCTATAGGTCTTTATGTTTATAAGGGTATGGTTAAAAATGAGATTCAAAATCTAGAGTCAGAATTATCGACAGCTGAACAAAACATCGATAAAAAAACTATCGCAGAAATGTCTCAGTTCAGCAAAAAACTGAGCCTTACCAAAAGTGTAGTGCTTAAACACCAAGTGCTTTCCAAATTTTTGGAGGCCCTCGCTTCTTCCACAGTCAGTTCGGTGCAGTTTACGAGTTTTGATTATGGCAATATGGAGCAAGGCAAATTAAACGTTAGTTTGAAAGGTAAGGCGACCGGCTATGCTAGTGTAGCTTTGCAAGAACAAATATTTTCCCAAAATAAATATTTTAAATCTCTATCGTTTTCCAATTTGAATTTGACTGATAAAGGCTTGGTTTCTTTTGATCTGGCTATTTCAGTTGATCCGCAAATTTCTACTTATTCCCCATAATTTATTATATGAGTAATATTTCAATAATCGCGTATTTAATAATTTCTGTTTCCATCGGGTATACTTTTGCGTACTCTTCGTTTGGAGAGGTAACTAAATTGTTAGATCAAAAACAAAAATATGAGAATTCTCTGGCCATGATCCTCAGTGTGGAAAACAAAAAAAACGAACTATTGACGGAGTTCAATGCGATATCTGATGCCGATAAAAAAAATATAGACACAGTCTTGCCAAGTTCTCTGGATTTTGTGAGATTGGTTTCTCAGATTGACGCGGTGGCTGCAAATTATGGCATATCTATAGGCAAAATATCTTCAAGAGAAGTGGGGACTTCCGCGGGTGCTTCAATAGAGACTACGGCGCCTACCAAAAGTTATGGTTCTTCGATTATTCAATTTTCTTTTGATTCGTCTTACGATAATTTCAATAAGTTTTTGACTGATTTGGAAAAAAGTTTGAGAATTTTGGACATTAGATCCATCAAATTAGAAACTCAAGACAAAGGAGTTTATGCTTATACAGTGGAGTTCGAAACTTATTGGCTTAAATAATTATGAAAAATTCAAAAAACAAAAGAACAATCGTACTAGCCGTCATTTTGTTGGGGCTTTTGGTTGTGGCTTACAAAACAATGTTTGTTTCAAGCAATAACGATCTGCTGGTTAGCGATGAAAACGTATTGGCGGGGGAGAGAGTCGAAACAATCTTGAAAGAAATCGAGGGTATAAATTTTGATTTAAGTGTAATGGAAAATGAAAGTTTCAAATCTCTTAAAAGTATTGAAACTCCGCTCGTGTCTTTGCCTGTCGGCAGACCAAATCCATTTTCTTTAGTTTCTGGTTCAAATTAGATATATAAACTATGAGTATTTTAGATGTTTTAATAAAACAAGGGGTAATTGAAACCAAAGATCTTTCTGGTATCAAAGAAAAGGTCGAAGTTTCGGGAGAAAACCTGGACGAAACTCTTTTGTCGTTTGGTATAAGTGAAGAAGATATTTTGAGAGCAAAGTCTGATTTTTATTCTATGCCTGTCAAAAAGATTGATGTTTCTTTGGTAACAAGTAAAATTCTTGATTATGTACCCGAAGAAGCGGCTGTCTATTATCAATTCGTGCCAATAGGAGTGGCCGATGGGGTTTTGGAAGTCGGAGTCATAAATCCAGACAATATTTCGGCTCGCGATGCTCTCAATTTCATATCATCAAAAATAAATTTATCTTATAAAACTTTTATTATTTCCAAAGAAGATTTTAATAAGGTTATAACTTTGTATAAAGGACTATCGGGTGAAGTGACCAAAGCTCTTTCTGAACTTGAAACTGAATTTGTATCAGATTTAAAAAAAGAAGACAAAAATGATGAAAATGAAGAAAAAAAAGTGGAAGATGAAAACGAAAACGAAAACAATCTAAACTCTTCCGAATCGGATGATACTAAGGGTACAAAAGTTATAGAGAATGCTCCAGTCACCAAAATAGTGGCTACTATTTTGAGGTACGCTATTGATGGGAGAGCTTCGGATATCCATATAGAACCAATGTCGGCCAATGTGCGTATACGTTTCAGAGTAGATGGCATCATGAACACTAGTATTGTCTTGCCTTTGAGGGTACACAGCGCCGTGGTAGCGAGGATAAAAATTATGTCCAACATGCGTCTTGATGAAAAAAGAAAACCGCAAGATGGCCGTTTCAGTGCAAAATTAGATAAGAGAAAAGTGGATTTCCGAGTTTCAACTTTCCCGACTTACTTTGGTGAAAAAGTGGTTATCCGTATTTTGGACCAAGAAAAGGGTATAAAAAAACTGAGTGAATTGGGTTTAAGCAAACAAAATCTCGAGCAGATCATGGGCGCCATTGATCGACCTTATGGACTGATTCTCATATCAGGGCCTACCGGCTCAGGTAAATCGACCACTTTGTATTCAATGATGAATGAAGTCGATAGGGATCACAAAAACGTGCTTTCTTTGGAAGATCCCATAGAATACAACATGGAGGGTATGAGTCAGTCTCAAGTGATGCCTGAAATCGGTTATACCTTTGCTTCTGGACTGCGTACTACTTTGCGTCAGGACCCCGACATCATAATGGTGGGTGAGATCCGTGATAAAGAAACCGCTCAATTGGCCATCCAAGCCGCTTTGACTGGTCACTTGGTATTTTCGACTATCCACACCAACACGGCGATAGGAGTGGTGCCCCGTTTGATTGATATGGGTGTGGACCCTTATTTGATTGCGCCTACTCTCATATTGGCTATCGCCCAAAGATTGGCCCGATCTTTTGCGCCAGGTGCTGGTAAGCCGATACCTATAGATGCAAGTATAAAAATGATGATTGATAAACAAATCCTGGATTTGCCAGAAGCTTACAAAAAAGAAATACCAATCGGCAAAGAATTTTATGGTATTTCTGCTGGGCCCAATTCACCAAGTGGCATTTCGGGCCGAGTTGCCATCATGGAAGTTTTGGAAATAGATAAAGAACTAAGACAAATTATTTTGAAGACTCCAACCGAACAAGAAATTTGGAAACATGCCAGATCAAAAGGCATGCTCACTATGAAGGATGATGCACTGATCAAAGCTTTTGGCAAAATTATACCGTATGAAGAGTTTAATTCTTTTTAATGATGGTTTAGAATCTTTATTGGTGTATAATTTATTTTATGACAGAACCAGAAAAAAAATACAAAATTATAATAGTAGATGATGACGATTTTTTGATTAACATGTATTCAACCAAATTTGGTAATAGTGGAGTTTTGGTAGATGCCTGTAAATCCGGACAAGCTTTGTTGGAAAAATTAAGTGCCGGAGCCAAAGCGGATCTCATACTCTTGGATATAATAATGCCTAACCTTAGTGGGGTAGAAACATTAAAAATGATGCGTAAACAAAAAATAGGCGCTGATATCCCCGTGATGGTACTGACCAATCAAAATGATGAAAAAGACATAGAAGAAACCAAAAAATTGGGGGTAGTTGGTTATGTGGTCAAAGCGGCGGCGACGCCAACGGAGGTTTTGGAAGAAGTAATGAAAATCATCAAAAAATAAAATGGAAGATTTAGACACACTTATAGAACTTTTGGTTAAAGAAGGAGCTTCAGATTTGCATATTTCTGAAGATCGGAATCCCCATATAAGGATTTCTGGTCAGCTCATGCCTTTACTCAAATATCCAAAATTCACTAAAGCTTTGATGCAAAATATTTTAAGCAAAACTCTTTCTGAATTGAAAAGTGCTACTTTCAAAACTTCGCAGAGTGCAGATTTTGCTTATAGTCATAAAGGCGAAAGATTCCGAGTCCATTCGTATGTTGATCAACAAAAGATTTGTATGACTTTTAGACATATTCCCAAGAAAATACCTTCTTTGTCTGACCTAAGCTTGCCTGATGCTTTGACTAATTTTGCTCGGTTAAAATCAGGTTTTTTCCTCGTGGTTGGACCAACCGGTCATGGTAAATCAACCACTCTTGCTTCGTTGGTGGAAGTTATAAATATAGAAAGATTAGAAAATATTATTACCATAGAAGATCCGGTGGAATATTTGTTTACCCCTAAAAAATCAGTGATTCATCAAAGAGAAGTCGGTATAGATACGCCAAGTTTTGCTTCTGCTTTACATGATTGTTTCCGGGCGGATGTAAACGTGATAATGGTAGGAGAAATGAGGGATGCTGATACCATCTCTACAGCAGTTTCAGCTGCCGAAACTGGGCATTTGGTATTTTCTACTTTGCACACCAACAATGCTGCTCAGACCGTAGATCGCATTATTGATTCTTTTGATCCTTCCCAACAAAATCAAATCCGCATTCAACTAGCCGCTTCTCTTTCTGGTATTTTTTCCCAAAGATTGATACCCAAAATATCAGGGGGTTTAACTCCGGCTTATGAGCTTATGTTAAATAATGTCGCCGTATCCAATCTTATAAGAGACAAGCGTACTCACGAATTAAATACTGTGATTGAGACCAGCTCCGGTGAGGGCATGATAGATTTCAATAGATGTTTAGTAGAAAAAGTAAACAAAGGTGAAATTACGGTTGAAAATGCTTATCTTTATTCCACCAATCCGAAATCTTTAGAAAAACTTTTGTAATCTTATGCTTTTTTTATACAAAACCATAAATAAAAACGGTGAAAGAGAAGAGGGTAGCGTAGAGGCTTTAAACGTGGACGTGGCTATAACTTCTTTGCAAAGGAGAGGTTTGGCAGTTTCTTCTATAAAAGCTAAAGACGGTGATGACGGCGATATTCTCAAAAAAATTCCTTTTTTAAACAAAGTTTCTAACAAAGATATTGTTATTTTGTCTAGACAGATGTCTACTCTTTTTGAAGCTCAGGTTTCGGCTCTGAGGATTTTTAAACTTATCGGAACCGAAGCCGAAAATCCTACTTTAAGAAAACATTTATTGGAGATCGTAGATGATTTGCAAGGTGGAGCTTATATATCGGCCGCTCTCTCAAAACACCCAGAAATATTTTCTGATTTTTACGTCAACATGGTTAAATCCGGAGAAGAATCTGGTCATATAGATCAGACTTTCGCTTATCTAGCCGATTATATGGATCGTAACTATGAAGTCACTTCTAAGGCTAAAAATGCTTTGATTTATCCGGCTTTTGTGATTTTCACTTTTTTGTCAGTGATGGTGCTCATGTTTACAGTTATTGTGCCAAAAATTGGCGCGATTATAAAAGAATCTGGTCAAGATGTTCCTATATATACTAAAATAGTTTTTTGGGTGAGTGACCTCTTTGTTAACAATTGGCTGGTTATGTTGGTAGGGGTGATAGCTGTGATAGGGGGTTTGATTTGGTACGGTGGGACCAAAGAAGGTAAGAGATGGATTTCTAATACTAGACTTTACGTGCCTTTCGTCGGTGATTTGTATAGAAAACTTTATCTTTCTCGTTTTTCCGACAACATGAGCACCATGGTACTTTCTGGTATACCAATGCTCAAAGCTATTGAAGTCACTTCTTCTATTATAGAAAATGAAATTTATAAAGAGATTTTGGATGGAGCTCTGGTCAAGGTCAAAGCTGGGCAAGCTCTTTCGGTAGCTTTGGCTGATAAAAAAGAGATACCCAATATTTTGATTCAAATGGTCAGAGTAGGTGAGGAGACCGGCGAGCTTGGTAATATTTTGAAAACTATGTCCAAGTTTTATCAAAGAGAAGTGATGAACGCTGTCGATACTTTGGTCAGTATGATTGAGCCTATAATGATCGTGGCCTTGGGTATTGGTGTCGGTATTTTGCTTGCTTCAGTCCTCATGCCTATTTATAATATAGCTTCATCAGCGACATGATTAAAAAAATAAAAAATAAAGGACACGTCCTGAGTTTATCGAACGGATTTTCTTTGGTTGAACTGCTCATAGTTATTTGTATTATTGGTATTTTGTCTACTATTGTGTTGAGTAGTGTTTCTAATTCTAGGGCTCGGGCCTATGATTCAAAAATAAAACAACAACTTTCTAGTTTCCGTACGGCCGCTGAAATATATTTTTCCAATCAGATTCCTCCCAATTATGGACCAACCACTTCAGTCTGCAGTAGCGGTATTTTCAATGACGTCAGTGCTGACAATGGGGCTCCGGGTTTGTATATAGCCGCTGGCAACATCCCTAGTTTTTCGGATATAAAGTGTGGTTCAAATGGAGTAGATTATGCTATTAAAGCTAGTCTTTATTCCGGTAATGAATATTGGTGTATAGACAATAAAGGTTCTTCAAGAATAATCACCGGAGCTATAGGAGACTCTGCTACTTTTTGTTTATAAAAACAGATATCCACATATTTGTTACCAAAAAATTATCCTTTGTTTATAATGTAGTTAAGGCTTGAAAGATATTAAATATTAAGGTCGATACAATCAAGCTTCTCTCTCGAGAGAGTAATTAATTAAATTCATTTAAAATTATGTTTAAAAATAAAAAAGGTTTTACACTTATTGAACTTTTGGTGGTTATAGCTATTATTGGTATTTTGTCTTCAGTTGTTTTGGCTTCCCTAAACACCGCAAGAGCAAGAGGTAATATGGCAAAAGTTAAAGCACAATTGGCTGGAGCCCGTGCAGCAGCTGAATTATATTATGACACTGCAGGTGGTTATGCAGCTGGAACTTGTGCAGCCGCTCCTACAGGGATGTTTGCCGATACAAACTCTGGTTTGAATCAATACGCGGATACGGATAATTATCCATCTGGAACAACTATGGACTGTGGTGGTTCAGGCACAGCTTATTCTATGGCGGCTGCTTTAGGAGGTAGTGTATGGTGTGTTGACAGTTTAGGTATTTCTAGAGACAAAACATCAGCTGGAGTTACTTACACAGCTCTTACTGGTGCTACAGGTGCTCATGCAGTTGCAGCAGGTACAGTTTGTCAATAGTATACAAAATTATATTTTGTCTAAAATCAAAACCCCGCTGTTGCGGGGTTTTGTGTTATTATTTAAATAATGCAATCCCGTAGTGAATTTTGACTATAATTCCTGCGGAATCAGTTAAAAATTAACATAGTCAAAATCTACTACGGGATGCAATATATTTTTGGGGTACTTATATTTTTTGTCGGTACTGCTTTGGGGAGTTTTATCGCCGTGATTGCCGATCGCTACAACACAGGGCTACCCTGGACCAAAGGCCGGTCAATTTGTTTTTCTTGTGATACTGAACTTAAAAATAAAGATCTTTTCCCTTTGTTTTCTTTTTTGTGGCTCAAGGGCAAATGCCGATATTGCCAAAGCAAAATTCCTAGAGAGACTTTTTTTGTGGAAATTTTGATGGGCGCTCTCACAGTTTTAGCTGTTTTTAAATCTGGTTTTTTGGGTTTTGATTTTTCTTCCTTAATTCTTAATTCATACTTCATAATTCAATTTTTACTTTTAACTGCTATTTTTGGAAATATCCTTCTGATTTCTATTTATGATCTTAAGCATTTCATTATTCCCGACGTTTTTTTAATTTGTTTCTTTGTTTTTGCTTTTATTCTTAATTCCTACTTCATAATTCATAATTCACTTTCTTATTTTTTCATAATTCAAAATCTGCTTTCTGGTCTTGTTTTAACTTTACCGTTTCTTCTAATATTTTTGATTTCACGAGGGGCTTGGTTTGGATTTGGGGACGTGAAGTATATTGCGGTTTTGGGGTTTTTCCTTGGTCTGGTGCAGGGTTTGTCAGCGGTAGTTTTGGCTTTTTGGATTGGAGCGGTTTTTGCTGTTTTGGCACTGGTTTTTAAAAAAATTACACCCTATATAAATTTGCCTCTGTTTAAAAATAATCTTACAATTAAGTCTGAAATACCATTTGGACCTTTCCTTTCTTTGGGGATAATAATAAGTTTTTATTTGAGTCTAGATTTATTTTACATAAATGAAATATTTAAATTTTTCTAAAAATAAAGGATTCACATTGCTTGAGTTGATGGTGGTTATCACTATAGCCACAGCAGTAATAACTTCTTTGGTCTTTCAACAAAATAAATGGAACGACAGTTTAACTGTCAATTCTCAAGCCTATGAATTAGCTTTGATGATCCGGCAATCCCAGATTTATAGTCTGGGAGTAAGAGAATATGTTGGTGGTACTGGTGATAAATTCAACATAGGTTATGGAGTTTACTTTAGTCAGAGTAATTTGAATGGATACGTGTTTTTTGCCGATAAAAATGGCAATCAAAAATATGATGCGGGAGAAAGTATAGAAACCAAAACCTTCACTAGAGGTGTAACCATAAAAGATGTTTGTGGTGAAGACACCAATGGCTGTTTCCCTGGTAGTGGGCCTTTGACAAGTGTAAGCATTTCGTTTTTTAGACCAGAGATTAAAGCTAATATGAGTCTTTTGAATGCCGGCGGAGGTTCAACTGGTGACCCTCCTGTTACCATTCGTTTGCAATCTGTGGGTGGTAAGTATTCTTCGGTCAAAGTAGATTCTAACGGCCAGGTCTCTATAATACAATGATAATTAAAAAATCTTCAATCTTCAATTTTCAATTTTCAATTCCCGCGAAGCGAAGTGGAGGCTTCACTTTGGTAGAACTTCTGGTTGCGGTCTCTTTGTTTGTGGTAGTGGCCACTATTTCTATTGGTGCTATTTTGAGTGTTTTTAATGCCAACAAAAAAGCCCAATCATCCAAAACAGTGGTAGACAATTTTAATCTTTCTATTGAAAATATGTCTAGGACCGTACGCTTTGGCAACAATTATCATTGTGGCGTTAGTGGTACAATTTCTGTGCCGAGCAGTTGCCCAGGTGGAGATACTTTTTTTGCGGTTACCTTCAATGGCAGTGTCGTAGTTTATCGCTTAAATGGTACGGCAATTCAAAAATCTGATGATGGTGGAGTTAATTATACAGACATCACTGACCCAGCAGCGGTCATAGAATATTTGAAATTTTATGTTTTTGGTACTACTGTTTCAGACAATGATCAGCCTTACGTGGTGGTAGTTATCAAAGGTAAAGTTGGGAATAAAGTAATCAATCAAACCACATTTTCCATAGAAACTTTAATGTCTCAAAGATCACTTGATTTATGATAAATAAAATTTTCAATATTCAATATTCAATTTCTAATTACTCAAGAGGTTTTACTATACTTGAATCAATAGTGGCCATTGCGGTTTTGTCACTCTCAGTTTCTGGAGCTTTTTCGGCAGTTACTCAGAGTCTTTCTCAGGCTACTATCGCCAAAGATGAAGTCAAAGCTTTTTATTTGGCTCAGGAAGCGATAGAAGTAATAAGAAACAAAAGAGATGCTAATCAACTCAGTTTATTAAATACTGGATCTGGTTTTTGGCTTGCTGGCATTGCTCAGTATGATACTGACCCTTGTTATTTTGAAAAAGTCTGTCAGATTGATGCCAATCCAATACCACCAACTTTGGTTTATTGCAACTCTTCTTCGTGGGGCAGCTGTGCTTATTTGAAACAAAACCCAACTACTTTTATGTATAATTACACTACCGGAACGGCCACCAATTTCAAAAGAGAAATAAAAATTGAATCAGTAAATGCCAATGAAGTAGCCATAATCGTCAGAGTTTCTTGGACGAAAGGTATAATAACCAGAGAATTTAAGATAAAGAGCTATTTATTTAATTGGATTTAATATGAAATTGAAAATTGAAAATTATAAATTGAAAATTCCTGCGCAGAGGGCCGGTATGACATTGTTTATAGCGATTATGATCATGAGTGTATTACTTTTTATAAGTTTTGCCGTGATTAATATAGGACTCAAAGCCACCACTTTCGCTACTTCGGGCAGAGATTCCCAGTATGCTTTTTATGCAGCTGACAGTGGAACGGAGTGTGCCGTGTATTGGGATTCTAAACCAGCTACTGGTAGTGCCTTTGCCACTTCTACTTCCGGGGATAGTTTAAATTTCACATGTGCCGGATCGGCCGATATGAATACTGGTCAAGCCATAGTCGGAACGTCTACGCTTTCAAGGATAGGGGGTGGAGGTAGCGCTAATCCTACCAGTATTTTTGGTTTTGTTATGAACCAAGGATCTGATCCAGTAAATTATTGCGCTATCGTGACAGTCACCAAAAATCTGAACGGTACTACTTATATCAAATCTCGAGGTTATAACACTTGTGATACTTCAAATACTAAAAGGGTGGAAAGAGGGGTGGAGGTTACCTACTAAAACCTCAGCTTTTTGTGATAGTATTTTGGTATGAAAACACCAAATGAGATCAAACAAAGGGTTGAAAAACTCCGTAAAATAATAGAAAAACATAGTCATCTGTATTATGTAAAAGATGCCCCCGAAATAGAGGATACGGCCTATGATTCGCTGGTTTCTGAATTGATCAAATTGGAAGAAGAATTTCCAGATCTTAAGTCCGAGACCAGCCCGACCCAAAGAGTGGGGGGCGAGCCACTTAAAGAATTCAAAAAAGTGAAGCACCGAGTGCCCCAATGGTCTTTTGGTGATGCCTTTTCAGAACAAGATATGCTGGATTTTGACAAAAGAGTAAATAGGATGCTTGAAAAGGAGTTGGGTGAAAAAGTGAATCCTACTTATGCATGTGAACTCAAAATAGACGGTCTAAAAGTAGTTTTAGAATATGAAGCAGGTTTGTTGAAAAGAGCTGCCACTCGGGGAGACGGTATCATCGGTGAAGATGTGACTAATAATATAAAAACTATCAATTCGGTGCCTCTAACACTTTTTAAACCCTTGGATATAATCGTTGAGGGTGAAATCTGGTTTGGTAAAAATAATTTTAATAAATTAAACGAAGAAAGAAAAATTAAAGCCGAACCACTTTTTGCAAATCCTAGGAACGCAGCGGCTGGTACTTTGCGTCAACTTGATCCAAAAATAGTAGCTCAAAGAAAATTGGATAGTTTTATATATGATGTAGCTCAAATTACCCAAGGTTTAGTCTTGGAAACACAAGAAGCAGAATTAAAATATTTGGCAGATTTGGGATTCAGGGTAAATAAAAATTTTAAAATTTGTCACGACATAAAAGCCGTCATTGAATTTTGGAAAATTTGGCAGGATAAAAAAGATAAAGAAGATTATTTGATAGATGGTATAGTGGTCAAAATAAACGAAACCAAGCATCAAAACGCCTTAGGTTTTACGGGCAAAGCCCCACGCTTCGCTATTGCTTTCAAGTTTCCAGCTGAACAAGTGACTACAGTAGTAGAAGATATAGTTTTGCAGGTCGGTCGGACAGGGGTTTTGACGCCGGTTGCTCACTTACGTCCGGTATTGGTGGCTGGTTCTACTGTCTCACGAGCCACTCTTCATAATGAAGACGAAATCAAAAGATTGGATGTACGTATTCACGATACAGTGATTTTGCAAAAAGCCGGTGACGTTATTCCTGATATCGTCTCTGTCATCAAAGAGATGCGTACCGGTAAAGAAAAAGTTTTTGTTTGGCCGACCCGGGTTCCGGCTTGTGGAGGGGGTGGTAGGATAGAGAAAATCTCTGGTCAAGTGGCTTGGCGATGTGTAGAAAAAAATTCTTTTGACCAACAAAGACGCAAGTTTTCTTATTTTGTTTCTAAACAGGCCTTTAATATTGTAGATTTGGGTCCCAAAATAATTGAAGTTTTGCTCAAAGAAAACTTAATTTCAGAATATGCTGATATTTTCACTTTAAAAAGGGGTGATCTGCTTATTTTGCCTAGATTTGCTGAAAAATCAGTAGATAATCTGCTGGTTGCGATTGAAAAAGCCAAAAACACTACTTTATCAAGATTTATAATTTCGTTGTCAATATTAAACGTGGGCGAAGAGATTGCGTACCTTTTGGCCAAAAGTTTCAATAGTATTGAAAAATTAAAAGCAGCAAAAATCGCAGATTTAGAAAAAATAGAAGGCATCGGACCAATCGTGGCCAAATCGGTTTTTGATTTTTTTGCTTCAGAAGAAAATAAAAAAATGCTAAAAAATCTTTTGCAGCATGTAACCATAGAACGATCGCTAGATAATAGCTCGGACACAGGAAATAAATTAAAAAATAAAGTTTTTGTTTTGACTGGCACACTTTTGAATATGAGTAGAGATGAAGCCAAAGAAATGATAAGGAAATCTGGAGGCAATATCTCAAGTTCAGTTTCTAAGGAAACTGATTATGTAGTAGCGGGTGAAAATCCGGGTTCTAAATACGATAAAGCTTTGGAATTGGGGGTGAAAATAATAAATGAAGTAGAGTTTCGAAATCTTTTAAAAACTTAAAAAAATGCTATTATCTAGGTATGATCCCGTAGTGAATTTTGGCAATAATTCCTACGGAATTGGTTATAAAATAACATTGCCAAAATCTACTACGGGATGATTTCTAAAGAAGAGATAAAAAAATTGGCTGATTTGGCTAGGATAGATATAACAGATGGGGATATAGAAGGCCTCAGAGGTGATATGGATGCTATTTTAGACTACGTGGGGCAAGTCAAATCCGTTCAGGAATTATCAGGAACTAAAGAAAAAACAGAAATCAAAGAAGAATTAGTTAATGTGATGCGGGCCGATGAAAATCCTACGGATCCAGGCACTTATAATCAAGCCTTAATCGCCGAATTCCCTCATAAAGATGGCGATTATTTGAAAGTGAAAAAGATACTATAACACCCCCCCAACCCCCCTCTTACATTAAGAGGGGGGCGGGAAAAAAGAAAAATGGACATATCAAAAATAACAATCAAAGAAGCGCGAGAATTACTTGATTCCAAAAAAATTACCGCTGTTGATTTGGCTAAAGAATATCTGAAAAATATTGAAGCAAAAAACAAAGAGCTCAATGTTTATCTAGAGGTTTATGACGATGTTTTACAGCAAGCTGTTGAAGCTCAAAAAATGATTGACGCTGGGCAAGCTCAAAGTTTGACCGGCATACCTCTGGCTATAAAAGATAATATTTTAATTAAAGGTAGAAAAGTCAGCAGCGCTTCAAAAATTTTGGAAAATTATACTGCTACTTATACCGCTACGGCCACTCAAAAACTGGCCGATCAAGGAGCGGTATTTTTGGGTCGGGCTAATATGGACGAGTTTGCCATGGGTAGTTCTACTGAAAACTCAGCTTTTGGAGTGACCAAAAATCCGATTGATCCTACTCGGGTAGCTGGAGGTTCTTCTGGTGGTTCAGCGGCCGCCGTGGCAGCTGATTTGGCTCTAGGGGCTCTCGGGTCAGATACGGGGGGTTCGGTACGTGAGCCAGCTAGTTTTTGTGGGGTAGTGGGTTTCAAACCGACCTATGGCAGTGTTTCTCGTTATGGCCTCATGGCCATGGGCTCTTCTTTGGATGTTATCGGCCCTATCACCAAAACCGTAAGTGATACTGAAATTATTTTCAATGCCATAAAAGGTAAAGACAAAATGGATAGTACCAGTATTGAAATTGAAAATTCTAAATTGAAAAATGAAAATTTTAAAATCGGAGTGCCGTATCATATCTTGGAACAAAAGGGTATAACCACAGAAGTCAGAAAAAATTTTGATGAATCGGTGGAAAAAATGAAAAGTTTGGGCTTTGAAATTGTTGATATAATATTACCAAATATAGATAAATCTTTGGCAGTTTATTATGTCGTTATGCCTGCCGAGGTCTCTTCAAACATGGCGAGGTATGATGGTCTTAGATATGGCTTCTCGGCTGAGGGTAAAGATCTTTTGGATGTTTATAAAAAAAGTAAAGCCTTGGGACTAGGTGATGAGGTCAGGCGAAGGATTATATTGGGTACCTATATCCTTTCTTCGGGTTATTACGATACCTATTATGGTAAAGCTATGTTGGCCAGTAAAATAAT
>Ga0172379_10000765_pt1 | contig 75317 bp, 68 predicted proteins | sample GrowelOW334metaG_FD_119756 | JGI IMG/M metagenome (GOLD analysis project Ga0172379, IMG submission 119756) | Groundwater microbial communities from an aquifer near a municipal landfill in Southern Ontario, Canada - Groundwater well OW334 metaG | ecosystem: Environmental > Aquatic > Deep...
ATTTCTAAAACCTTTTCAAAAGCAGAAAACAATTCTAAATACCCCTTTTCTTTAACCAACCTTCCAACTGCCCCAATTACCTTGTAGTCTTTGGGTATGCCAATTTCCTTTCTCTTATTATTAATAAAATCCTGAGAAAACCCTTCTTTGTTAAACCTCTCCAGGTTAATACCATTCCCCAAATATTTTATTATTTTAGGGTCAGCTATTTTCTCATTTATCATCGTGATGATATCTTCTTTGTTTTGAGAAAAAATTAAATTGGAAAATTTAGCTGAAATTTTTTCAATTAAAATATAAAAATTACTTTTGGCTTTGGAAAATTTATTTCCAAAGTATAACCCGTGGATAGTATTTACAACTATGGGTACCCCCGCCAATCTTGCTGCCATTTGGCCAAGCAATCCTGGTTTTGGTGTGTGTGTATGAACAATATCAAATTTTTCTTTTTTAAAATAAAAAAACAATTTTAAAAAAGATAAGACATCCATAATTGGAGTTATCTTCCTTGTTATTTTTATTGTTTTTACCTTAATTCCTTCTTTATTAATGGATTCAATCCACTTTCCGTCAGAGCAAACAACGTAGACGTCATACCCCTCTCTAACCAAAAAATTAAGCTGAGAGAGCAATAAAAACTTAACCGTCATATCGGCCGAAGCGACATGACAAATTTTTATTTTTCTATTTTCCATTTTGCTTTATCCACTCTACTGTTTTTATTAATCCATCTTTTATGTTCACTTGTGAACTATACCCCAAAAGCCCTTCTGCTTTTTTTATATCTGCCCTTGAATGCAAAACATCTCCGCGTCTTTCTTTTTGGTAATCTGCTTTAATGTTTTTGCCCATAATTTCCGCCAAAAACCCAATCAGTTGATTTAGGCTTGTTTCCTGCCCACAAGCAATATTAAAAACTTCTCCGTTTGTTTCTTTGCCGGACTTTACGGCCGAAAGATTTGCCCCAACAACATTCTCTACAAAAGTGAAGTCCCTACTTTGTTCTCCTGTACCATAAATTATCGGATTCTCGTTTTTTAAAAAACAGCTTATAAATTTTGGTATTACCGCTGAATACTGAGAAGTTGGATCTTGTTTTGGCCCAAAAACATTAAAATATCGCAGACATATTGTAGGCAGACTATACATGTCCCAAAATATTTGGCAGTATCTTTCTCCCGCATATTTTGTTAACGCATAAGGAGAAATAGGCCTTATCGGAAAATCCTCTCTTTTAGGAAGCTCCGGATTATCCCCATATACAGAAGACGATGATGCATATACAAACTTCTTAATTTTTTCATCCCTGGCTGCAACCAGCAAATTTAGGGTTGCTGTAATATTGGCATTATTTGACCTTATCGGATCTTCTATTGATCTTGGCACAGAAGGAACCGCCCCTTCATGTAAAACAAAATCCATGCCCTTTACTGCTTTTTGACACACAGCTAAACTGGTTAAGTCGCCCTCAACAAATTCAAAATTTTTATCATCTAAAAATTCTTCTATATTTTCTCTTTTTCCAGTGGACAAATTATCAACAACTCTGACAAATTCTCCTTTTTCTAAAAGTTTTTGTACAACATTTGATCCAATAAAACCCGCTCCACCGGTAACTAAATATTTATCCATTTTTTTATTAGGCTAATTTTTTATTTTTTGCGAAAAGATAAGAAACAATGTCCGAATCGGCCGACCTTATATTGACTTCAAATCCGTTATTCTGCAAAAAATCCTTCAAGGCAAGAGAATTATTTTTAGAATCAATGTTGTGGCACTCCATACTTATTTTTCCAATCATACTCAATATATTTTTTGGACAATTAAAAAATATATCGTATTCTGCCCCCTCGCAATCCATTTTCAAAAAATCAATTTTAGAAACGTTGTTTGATTTGACAAAATCTTCAAAAGAAATTGTTTTAACAATCACTTTTTTTGATTCTTTGTGCATATAAGACGAATGGGCTGCATTATTTTTATCATTAATAAATAATTCCGTTTCGCCATTTTGCTTAGAAACTGCCATCTTGAAGGGGTAAACATTATCTGCTTTATTCATTTCAATATTTTCCTGTAAAAGTGAAAAGTTTTCACCAATTGGCTCAAACGAATAAACCTTAGAAGCTAGTTTTGAAGCAAAAATAGAAAACGTTCCTATATGAGCCCCAACGTCAACAACCACGTCTCCCTTTTTTAGCTCAAACCCTTCTGGGTTATAAACATTATAAATAAAATTTTCAAAAATGATCGTTCCATCTATTGTTCCGGCCCTTGTTTTTACTTTTTGACCATTCCTAAAATTATAGGTAACATATTTATCTTTAATAAGTTTTTTTTGGTCCAAAAAATAGGCAGGCCAGTTTTTAATTTTTTTTGCAACCAACAAAATAAGTTTTATAGTTTCTAAATAGTTTTTCATAAATTATTAATTAATTATTAATTTTTATCAATAAATTGCCTTTGCCATAGCTCGAAATTTAAAAGTAACCAGAACTGGGAATCTAGCGGTTGATTTCCATTCTGATACAGTTTATAAAGTTTTTCAATATAATCATAATTAAAATATCCTCTGGATTTTGTTTTGTTATCAAAAATAACTTCAAACAAATAATCCTTTAACTTACCCTTAAACCACGCATTTGTTGGCACCGCGAAGCCATGTTTTTTCTTTTTTAAAATACTTGCAGGCAAAATATCTTTCATCGCCTCTCTAAAAATATACTTCGTTGTCATTCCTTTTATTTTGTATTTTGATGGTATGGAATTAGCAAATTCAACAAATTCATGATCAAGAATAGGAGCCCTTGTTTCAAGGCCAAATGCCATACTCATTTTATCAACTTTTTCCAAATAAGCATCGGGCAAGATAATTTTTTGATCCAGATACATTATTTTTCCCAGCCAGTCGGTTGATTTAGACTGCAAAGAGTATTGTTTGTACAAAGAAAGAGGGTCTGGCAAATTTTTATTTATAAAAAGGTTGTTTAATGCATCTGGAGAAAAAAAGGATATCCAGCTTGCATATCTTTCCAGGTCATTCTTGATGGAAAGAGCAGAAGCCATTTTTTTGAACCTTCTGAAATTTGGTAAAGAGTCAACAAATAATTTGGAAAAATTGTTATCAAAAACCGAATTTAAAAATAAAATTTTTGACACATTTTTTTCAGCCACATATCTGCGATACCCACCAAAAATTTCGTCCCCTCCTTCGCCTGTTAATGCAACCGACACGCGCTCCTTAGCAAACCTACTTAAAAAATAAACCGGGAAACCGGCGGCATCTCCAAATGGTTCGTCGAAGTGGTAAACGAGCTTTTCCAGTCCATCTATCAAATCGCTTTCTCTTAAAATTAACTCTGCATGATCTGTTTTAAAATGATCTGCAACAATTTTTGCATCACTCAATTCGTTAAATTCTTTTCCAGGCAAATTAAATCCAACTGAAAAAGTTTTTAATGGGTTAACCTTATTCCTTGCCATAATTGCCACTACGGAACTTGAATCAATGCCTCCCGATAAAAAAACTCCCAGGGGCACATCCGATATTAAGCGATCCTTAACCGAGGTTTCAAATAACTCCCTTGTTCTTTGTTGATAATATTGTTTGCCTTTATCAAGCGAATCCTCAACTACCAAAGAATCCCAGTATCTTTTAATTATGATTTTTCCATTTTTAAACAAGGCGTGGTGCGAGGGCAAAAGTTTTTTTATCCCGCTATAAATAGTATCTGGCCCTATAGAATGACCAAAAGTGAAATAGTTTACAAATCCTTGACTATCTATTACTTTTTTTATGCTTCTGTCCTCTAAAATGGCTTTTATTTCTGAAGCAAAAACAAATTTATTTTCATCTAAATAATAATAAAGCGGCTTTTCGCCCATCCTGTCTCTTGCTAAAAAAATTGAGCCGTCTCTTTCGTTATAAATGGCGAAGGCAAACATCCCATTAAATTTTTTAACACATTCTGGGCCCCACTGCTCGTAACTATGCAGAATTACCTCGGTGTCTGTTTTTGATTTAAACTTATGGCCATAATTTTCTAAAACTTTTTTTAGTTTTTGAAAGTTATATATTTCTCCGTTAAAAACAATCTGCAAATTATTTTCTTCATTTGTCATTGGCTGACGTCCCAGCGAAGATAAATCTATAATAGACAACCTCCTATGCCCAAGTCCGACGTTATTTTTTACAAAGGTGCCAAAACCATCAGGACCCCGGTGATTTAACACCTTAGTCATTTTTTCTATCAACAAAGCATCTACTGATTGACCATTATGATTATATATCCCGATTATGCCACACATAGTTTAAAATTTTTTTAGCGAAGTTATCAAAATATTCATTAAAACACAAAAGACATAAAATCATCATAAACACCGGCATCCTTATTCTGGCAATTATCCCAAAATTATTTATGAAAAGAGAAAGGGCGCCTATTGCCATTAAAGAATACAGAATCAGCGGTAAGGTAAATCGGTAAGCAGATAGAAACAACTTAAAACTATGCTTTCTAATTTTGTCATATACTCCCAACAGAATAAGCAACAAAAATAAATACCAAGGAATTGTGTCCAACAGAAACAGAGCGTGTCTTTATTGACTAATTTGCCAAGGGAATGGACCCAAAAATGCATACACAAAAGACGTTGCATAGTTAACAATAAAATGCACAGGACTATCAAATCCTGTTGGCAAAACAAAAGATGAATCCGTTCCGGCAGTGCTCGCCACGGGATTAACCTGGTCTTGCGGTTTTTTATCAGCAACTTTAGTCGTTGTTGTTGGTACGGTTGTTGTTGGGATTGGGGCCGGTGTAACTATTGGGGTAGTTGGCTTATATGCAACTTCTCTATAATTAGTTATTGTTTCCTTATTAAAAAAATCATTAAAAAGATTTTGTCCATAATATCCGCCACCAACTATTTGTGGACAAAAACCCAACAAGACCACCATTACTAGCCCATAGATAATTCTTTTTTTATAGTCGAAACAAGATACTATAAACCAAGAAATAATAAAACTAAATATTAAAGCAAAACCCATATAAAACCTGAAATGCATTAAGAAAATTGAAATGATGAAAAATAACAAAAATTTCCAAATTAAGCTCTTCCACGTTTTAGAATCTTTCAGCATTTTTACTAACAGCAAAATACCCGCCAATAAAAGTGGCGTCACTAAGTTATCCTTTAACAAAAGACTGCCAAACAACAAATAGCTTGGATAGAAGCACGTAATAACACTTACCAGGATGGCGCTTTTTTTTGATCCCCCAATCTCCAAAATTAAAAAATAGGCCAACAATATGGATATGGCGGACGCCCAAACCATAAACGATTGCCCGACAATCATGGCGGGCATTGTCAAAAAATAAAGAACCCCAACAAGAATTGGAAAACGGCTAGGGAGAGATAAACCATTAATGGAAAAGTTCCCCTGGCTTAATCTTTCGGCAACCATTATTGCAGTTCCGTTATAGCCATCCGCATCCGACCCCCCAGAAAAAGGTTGAAATTTAAAATAGTAAATAAATAATACCGCCAACAAATGAATTAAAATAAAAAACAAAAAAATAAAATATATTTGTTTATCTCTTAACCCAAATTTATAAAGAATCAGAATGGTTGCAGCAGTTAAAAATGCGATTAAAGAGAGCCCCACAGCCGCCCCTTTATCAAAAAAAGATATCAAAAGAACTAATAAAAATATTAATATAAAAATCGGTATTAATTGAATTTTATTCATGATAAGTTACTTCTTTAAATACTTTTGTGTATTCTCCAACACTTCTCTCGCTAGAGAAATATTGTGCCCTTGCAAATCCGGCTTCCGACAATTTTTCTGTAAATGAATGTTCGTTTATGACTTTTAAAACTGCGCTGGCCAGCGCACCAGGGTTAGAAACAGGAACAAGGACTCCAGTTTTTCCATTTTCAATAATTTCTGCCGGACCAGATGGGCAGTCAGTTGCTATCACTGGTTTTGAACATGCCATCGCCTCCACTATAGTGTTGCCAAATCCTTCTTGAATTGAAGACAAAACATAAACCGAAGAATTTCTTATATATTTATAAGGATTTTTACAAAAACCCAAAAAATCTACGTTTTGTGACAACCCCAAAGATTCAGCCATTTTTTTTAGTTTACTTTCCTCGGGTCCTTCGCCCAAAATAATAAGACGTACGGCTTGTTTTTTAAGCACAATATCTATGGCATTTAAAAGCGTTGGGTAATCTTTTGCTTTTGCGAGCCTTCCCACTGCGACAACCACCGGGATATCACTATTTAACAACCATTTATGGTCAATTTTTTCACTTGATAGTTGAGTTAACTCTTCATCCACTATTGGATTATAAATAACTTTCAAATTATTTAAATAAACAATCTTCAGCAAATCCTTTGCTACGCCGTTTGAAACGCACACCACGGCATCTGCCCTAGGATAAGTCACTCTTACCAAATAAGGAAGAATAAAAATGGTGACCAATTTATTAAATAAATTTTTGGCAGTTACCCTTAACAGAAATAGCGGCGTATGTTCGGTAATAATCACTTTTGTTTTAGCCCCAGACAATTTCCTGGCCAACAAACAAATTACATTAAAATGAGGAAAAGCAGAAACCAAAATATCCGGATTGTCGCGCCTAATATATTTTGTTAGCTCAATAAGTGTTGATAGATAATTCCTGGCCTTAAGGTCAACAACATCTATTCCCTTGGGCACGTCATTTAAGAAACTGCCAATTTTTTTGGATAAGACCAACGAAGGTTTAAATTCTTTTGCATCCAAAAGAGAGAGGATCTTTAATGTGTTCCTCTCGGTTCCGCCAATCTCAAAAGTGGGGAGAAAAAATGATATGCTAATACCCCTATTTTCAGACATTTTTTATAGTTAAAACCGACTGAATATAATCTTGCATTTGCGCGTAAATTATTATACTATGATATAACTTATATCCAGAAAAATCAACCGCTCTCACTCTAAGAATTATGCTAAAAAAAATACTTCTCTCAACTTATCCTTATATTTATTCTAAGTTATTTAACAAGCCATTAATATACGTGGTGGGAGACAGCCATGCAACAATTTTCAAGAACAAAAAAACGTTCATAGTCCATCATATTGGAGCAGCAACAATGTTTAATTTAAATAAAAAAGAGAGCTCGACTAAATCTAATGAAAAGCTGCTTGCAATTATTGAAAAGATTAACCCTAAAAAGGACTACTTAATGCTGGTTTTCGGGGAAATAGACTGCAGAATACATATATACTATCAATACGAAAAACAAAATAAAAAACACACCATTACAGAGTTAATAGATAAAACTATTTTAAATTATGGAGAAGTGTTAGAAAAAATAAAACTTATGGGAATAAAATTCTGCATTTACGGAATACCGGCCGCAGGACTACAGGAAAACTATTACAAATATCCTTTTTATGGAACTCCCCAAATAAGAAGTAGCATTTGTAAAGAATTTAATAATAGATTGAAAGCTTTTTGTGCAGACAATAATTATACGTTTATAGATATTTATCCAAAAATTTCCGATAATGAAGGATTTCTATTGCCAGAATTTTCAGCAGACGAGGTTCATTTAAATGACAAAATTGTTCCTTTTGTTTGGCAAGAGGTAATTAAAAATTATTTTTTATGTTTCAAAAAATAATTTACGCATATAACGCGGTTAGAAGATACATATTTAGAGATACCAAATATCTGTTTTTGTATATATACAGATACTTTCAAAACAACTATCGCAATGATTGTAAATTTTACACAGAAGAAGACTTAACCAATTTAATTAGGTCCGGGAAATCCATACTGCGACTTGGAGATGGAGAAATAAGTTTGCTACACTTTTTGCCGCCACCCAATAATGTTCAGGAATATAGCGACGAGATAAGAAATGATTTTTTAAAAATTATTAAAAATTATAATGCCAACTCAAACTATATCCTCGCAATCCCCTTGTTTGTAAACTACACAAATACAGAATTAAAAAAAGCAAACCGTTTTACCCATTTCAGGCAACTAAAAATTACATACGAATTAATTTTTAATAAGAGCGCTAAATATTTTGACGCGCACACCTTCTATAAAGATGGAAACTTTGAAAAAATCATACTACCGTATATGAAGACCAAAAAAACGGTGCTGGTAACAAACAAAGAACTGGGAGCCATAATAGCAAAAGCCGAACCTCCCTCAAACGATTTTTTTTATGTAACATGCACTGACCATCATGCTTACGAAAACAGACTTCAAATACAAAATGACGTTATCAATTTAATTAAAAAAACGGGGTTGCCAAAAGATAATTTCGTCATAATCTTATGTTCAGGATTGGCAAAAACGATAGTATATGATATGTCAAATGATGGATATCAGGTTATAGATATTGGAAACGGATTAAAAAGCTACTATTTAAAAAAAAGTATTGAAAACCTTATATAATTAATTGTGTTAAAAAATATATGGAAACAAATGAACAAAATATAAAAACTATCATACTTTGCGGTGGAACTGGTACCAGGCTAAAAGAGGAAACCGAATTCAAGCCCAAACCCATGGTAGAGGTGGGCGGAGCACCCATCTTATGGCATATTATGAAAATATACGCACATTTTGGATACCAAAATTTTGTTTTGGCTTTGGGGTACAAAGGAACTTCCATAAAAGATCATTTTCTTAAACAGAAGCATTATGTAAACGACATCAGTATTAATACAAAAGACGGAAAAATCGTAACCTTTGATAACAATACACCGGAAAATCCATCTGACGATTTTAATATTATTTTTTCAGATACGGGCCTAGATACCCCGCATGGAGAAAGGGTTCTAAAGCTTAAAAAGTATATTACAGAAGATTTATTTATGGTTACCTATGGAGATGGCGTAGCAGACATAGATATAAATAAACTCCTGGAATTCCATAAAAATCACGGGAAAATAGCAACTATTACAGGAGTTCATCCGGTTGCAAGATGGGGATTAGTAAATGCTGACGAAAATAATTTGGTAGCCGAATTTGCCCAGAAACCAATGCTATATGACTATGTTAATGGCGGGTTTATGGTTTTTAATAAAGAATTTTTTAACTATTTAAAACCGGGAGATATGATAGAAGACGCATTGGACAGATTAATACCGGAAAAACAGCTGGCCCTCTATAAACACGAAGGTTGCTGGTATTGTATGGATACTTACAGGGATTTCTTATTTTTAAACGACCTGTGGGAAAAAGATCCCAAGTGGAAACTATGGAAGTAAAATTGAAAAATAAAAATATTTTAGTTACCGGCGGAGCGGGATTTATTGGAAGCCACTTGGTAGACACCCTTATCGACAAGGGTGGAAATGTAGTAATTATAGACGATTTGTCCTCCGGCAGAAAAGAAAATATAAATCCAAAGGCCAGATTCTACAATATTGATATTAGAGACCTAAAGGTGCGCCAAATTATTAAAAAAAACAACATAGAAATTGTTTTTCATTTAGCCGCACAACCCATTGTAGAAAAAGCCCACGAAGATCCAACCCTGTGTCTAGAAGTAAACATAATGGGAACGGTTAATATTTTAGAGGGTTGCAGACAAAAAGGAAACCTACAGTCTATAATCATTGTTTCTTCTGATAAAGCTTACGGAAAATCCAAAAAACTACCGTACAAAGAAACAGATCCCCTAAAAGGAGATCACCCGTACGACGTATCTAAAACCGCATCAGATCTCATCGCCCAGATGTATTTTAGAACTTATAACCTTCCGGTTATCATCACCAGATTCAGCAATGTCTTTGGCCCTAGAGATGTTTATTTTAATAGGATAATTCCTGGAATTATGACAGCAATAATAAAAAATAAAAAATTCCCAATAAGAAGCAACGGGAAAATGGTACGAGAATACACTTACGTAAAAGATATAGTAGATGGATGCCTAAAATTAGTTAACAATAAAAAGTGTTTTGGCGAAGCATTCAATTTTGGTTCAAAAAATATTTTTAGCGTTTTAGATGTGGTCAAAAAAGTAGAACATATTTTGGATAGAAAAATAGATTACAATATTTTAAATATTACTAAAAATGAAATCCCCGAACAATATCTAGATTGGGAAAAAGCAAAAAAAATTCTTAACTGGAAGCCTCAAACCAACTTTGCCCAAGCCATTAAGGAAACGCACTCATGGTATGAAGATTTTTTACCTTAATTGTTTTTTAAAAAAATAAATGTAATATAAATAAACAGGGCGCATTACAAGAATACGCCCTATGATGATCAAATACTGATCATTCACAGACTTGAGTGTTTTCGGCGACAAATGCGCCGACTGCCGTCGGAATGACCCTGACGCGATGATGAATGACGGTCTTCTCGGGAAGAGCCTTCACGGGAAACCACTGTCCACGCAAGGCTCCGCTCGTCTCGCCCAGGATGCATAGGTAGACCATGGAGAGGAAGTGCCCTCGCGCTTCTGTGGGATGGTTGAGGTTAGAGACGAACCTCGTCTCCAAAAACTTGGCACCGAACTCCTTTCGGCTTAACCGCTCGAACGCCGAAGAGAATTCTTCGCCAGGGCGAATTACGGTTCCCGGACAATGCCATTCGCCAGGGTAAGCCGTTTCCGTTTCCGAGCGCTTTACCAAATAGACCTCCACATTCCGCGACTGAGGGTTCAGACGCAGACACACCGCCTCAATTGCCACACTCACAGTGAGACGGGCAAGGGCGTCAAAAAGCTCAGGGCCGTAAGGATGCGACGGATCAATTTCCCTCAACCCCTGCACCAACACTGTTTTTTCCATCATTGATATCTCCAAGGGTTCCCAGATTGACAAAGATAAAATTATTATATTACAAAAACTAAATTATGTCAATAGATTACCCACTATGGAAAATAAACCCATATTAAGCATTTGCATACCCACTTACAACAGAGCCGACTACCTGAAACAATGTCTGGACAATATTGTCTGCCAATTTGACGACGAACAACTAAAAGCTTCTATTGAAGTAGTAGTGTCCGATGACACCAGCAAAGACAATACCCAAGATTTGGTTAAAGAATACCAATCGCATTTTGATAACGTTAAATATTTCAAGAATGAAAAAAACGTAGGAATGACTGAAAATATCATCAACTCGGTTCTAAAATCAAACGGCAAATATTGCTGGATTATAGGAGATGATGACTTTATCCAAAATGGCAGTCTAAAATTCATAGTCGATTTTCTTTCCAAGGAGGATACCCCTCTCCTAAGTGTAAATTTTCACCCATTTATTAATGTTGAAAATTCTCTAAAAAAAGTAAACGACATTAATGAAAAACATTTATCCCATTACAGCTCCCCGGAAGAGTTTTATAGAAAGGGGTGTCTGCAGGGCATATTGGGCATATTTATCTTCAACAAAGAATCATTTTTAAAAACCGACAGAACAAACTATGAAGAATTTTGGTCATATTATGAAATCATTTTAAGAATGCTCCCTTCCTCAAATTTGAATTTTACATATTTAAGTTATCCTGTAATATTTATTGGACAAGATTATAGATGGAATAAAAATGGGGGCGCTTTATTTTGCACCATCCATGCAAAAAGAGTTTTTGAAAAATTAAGAAAGTTTGGATATGACAAAAAATTTATTGATCAAGAAGTTGAATGGTTTTCAAAAAGTTTACCAAAATCCTTATTGGGTGCGAAAAGTTATAACCTAAAATGTTCTTTAGATAATTATAAATTAGTTTATAAGGAAACCCACGAATATCCCCTATCATTGGTTCTTGCCACAATGATTTTTCTTATTCCCAACTCTGTAGTTAAAATAATGAAAACTTTAAAAAATAAATTAAAAAATAAATAAATTATGAAATCCAAAAAAAACCACTACAAAGTAACTTACGCAAAGGCTGTATACGGCGCAAAAGAAATTTCAGCGGTAATAAAAGTTCTCAAAAGTCAAAACACCTCAATGGGTCAGAATGTAAAATCTTTTGAGGAGTGTGTGGCAAAACTTTTTGATAAAAAATTTGGGATTATGGTGAACTCCGGTTCTTCGGCAAATATGATTGCAGCTAGAATTCTCGCCTTGCCAAAGGGGTCGGAAATCATAACGCCAATACTAACTTTTTCAACCACGATAGCTCCATTTCTTCAAAACGGGGTGGTTCCTGCATTTGTTGATGTTAAAAATGATACCTATCAAATAGATGTTGACCAAATTGAGCAAATGATTACCAAAAAAACAAAAGCCTTAGTGATTCCTTCGCTTATAGGAAATCTTCCCGACTTACCGAGACTACGTGCCATCGCCAAAAAACATAACCTTCTTTTTTTGGAGGATTCTTGCGACACGCTTGGATCAAAATTCAACGGCAAACCAACAGGATCTTTTTCAGATATTTCAACGACAAGTTTTTACGGATCACATATCATTACAGCAGCCGGCAATGGAGGCATGGTATGTGTAAATAGAGACGAATGGAATCAAAAGGCAATAATTTTACGCGGATGGGGAAGAAGTTCTTCGGTGATTAGTTCGGAAAATGTTAAAGATCGTTTCAAGACTAACATTGAAGGAAAACCATATGATGCTAAATTTTTATTTACAGATATAGGATATAATTTTATTCCAAATGAGCTTGAGGCTGCGTTTGGCTTAACACAACTTGATAAATTGTCGTTATTTAGAAAAATAAGGCAAAAAAACTTTAAAACACTTAAAACATTTTTTAAGAAATATGAAGATGTTCTTATCTTACCTTCGGAGTTGCCCGGAGCAGACACAGTTTGGCTGGCATTCCCTCTAACAATTAGAGATGGAGCGCCTTTTTCGCGATATGAAATAGTGGAGTATTTGGAGAAAAACGGCATACAAACAAGGCCGGTGTTTGCAGGAAATATATTACGCCAGCCAGGATTTTCAAAGATAGAAGCAAAACGCAATAAGAACGGTTACCCCGTTGCAGACAAAATAATGAAAGACTCTTTCCTAATAGGGTGCCACCATGGAATGAGTGAGGAACAATTAAATTTTCTTAAAAATACATTCCATAAATTTTTCAATAAATTTTAATGTACATCGGATTTTTTTCAAACTACAATTTTTACAACAACAATCGCATGTTGCGCGACCCGACTTCGTCCATAGGAGATAATTTGATGTATCCAGTTTTTTATTTATCAAAACAACTTGAAAAATTGGGCCACAAAACGGCCACCATTGATACAGATAGCATTAAAAAGTTTGACGCTGTCCTATTCTTGGATTTTCCAACCTTAAAAAATAAATATTTTAACCAACTCTTAAAACTGGGTCATAACAACATGTACCTTCTTATTGCGGAATCCCCCATAATAAAACCCGATAATTTAGATGCAGAAAATCATAAGTATTTTAAAAAAATTTTTACATGGGAAGATGACATTATTGATAACAAAAAATATTTTAAAATTAACTACAGCCACAATATTCCAAAAGAATTCAATTTTGACTTAGGCAAAGACAAAAAACTTTGCGCAATAATTGCAGGTAATAAGTCTGACAATCATCCTGCCGAACTTTATTCAGAAAGGATTATGGCCATTCGTTGGTTTGAAAAAAATCATCCCGATGACTTTGACTTGTATGGATTGGGTTGGGATAAATACAATTTTTATGGAAAATTTTTAGGGGTAAAATTGGCAAGGCTAAACCGCTTAAAGTTCTTAACGAAGCTTTTGGGTCCCCACTATCCTTCATGGAGGGGGCAAGTTAGGTCAAAAAATGAAACATATAAAAATTACAAATTCTCTATTTGCTACGAAAATGTAAAGGGCTTTAATGGATATATTACAGAAAAAATATTTGATTGTTTTCTTGCCGGTTGCGTGCCTATATATTTAGGCGCTCCAAACATAACCAGTCATATTCCAAAAAATACCTTTATAGATAAAAGAAATTTTGATAACTATGAAAGCCTATACAAATATATTAAAAATATGCCAGATAGCGAATACGAAGGTTATCTAAAAGCTATTAATGATTTTTTAACAAGTGACAAGTCTTATCAATTTTCAGCCGAATATTTTGCTGATACATTAATAAAAGAGATGACAACATGAACGAAAACCCCTTATTAACAATTTGTGTCACCACCTATAACAACGAAAAAACAATTGAAAAAACCCTGAGGTCTATTTTGAACCAAAGTTATCCTAATTTTGAAATTGTCGTTTCAGACAACGGCTCCTCGGACAAAACAATAGAAATAGTAAATTCCTTTAAAAGTCCTAAAATTTCTGTTCGAAGCAATATTAAAAAAATAAAATCCGACAAGTGGTATATAGGCGGATATGATAATTATAATGGCTGTCTTGAATCTGGTATGATAAAAGGAGAATTTGTTGCATTCTATCATTCTGACGATATTTATGAAAAAGATATAGCTGAAAAAGAAGTGTCCTTTTTAGTAAACAACCCTGGCGCCGGTGCTGTTTTTTCTATGGGAAAAATGATCAACGAAAAAGATGAAACAACCGGAAAACATAAAATCCCAAAAGAGCTTAGAGACAAAGATGTTTACAATTTTACAGACATATTTAAGAATATATTAAAATATGGAAACACATTTTTGCTAACGCCCACTTTTATGGCGCGAACAAATATTTTTTCAAAAATAGGACTTTTTTCAGAGGAAAAATTTGAAACTTCCGCCGATTTAGAAATGTGGCTAAGGATATTAGAAAATTATGATATTGGGATATTAAAAGACAATCTAATAAACCGCAGAACCAATGGCTTAAGCGTATCATATAACTCGTTACGCACGAGAGAAGCCGACTATTTTAAGGCGATGGACTATTTTATTAAAAAAGAATCACCGAATTTAAATATAGAGAATAAACTTTTAAGGCAATACGCCTATCAAAAAGACACTGATAACACCTTACGTGCAATGAATTTTTTAATAAAAAATGAAATAGAGTCAGCTCAAAAAACTATTCAGCCCCTTTCTATTAATACCTTACAAGCATTTTTTGAGAATATTAATCTGCTACGTATAAAAATTCTTGGTTTAAAAATAGTTATTTTGCTATGTATAAATATGGGATTGGGTAAATATCTCGGCAAACTACTTCGTCTCGTCCTTCATTTTTGACTATCTATATACCAATCTATCGTTTTTTTAAGACCTTCATTAAAGTCTATTTTGGCTTGAAAACCAAACTCTTTTTTTGCCAACGAAACATCCAGAGAACGTTTTGGCTGGCCATCGGGTTTTGTTCCGTCCCAGCTGATTTCTCCGTCAAAATTCATCAATTTACAAATTTTCTCTGCTAAATCTTTAATGGAAACTTCCAGACTGGAGCCCACATTTATAGGGTCGGATTTATCATAATTTTCAGTAGCCTGAATAATCCCCTCGGCCGCATCCTCAACATACAAAAACCCCCTGGTAGCTGTTCCCGTACCCCAGACTTCTATAAAATTCATGCCATTTTTTTGAGCTTCGTAGACTTTGCGGATAAGTGCAGAAATTACATGAGACGATTCCGGATTAAAATTGTCACCAGGTCCGTATAAATTTAATGGCAATAAAAATATTGAATTAAAACCATATTGTTGTCTATATGCCTGACTCTGCACTAAAAGCATTTTCTTTGCTAACCCATACGGAGCATTGGTTTCCTCCGGGTATCCTTGCCATAAATCTTTTTCCTTAAATGGAGCCGGCGTGAATTTTGGATAAGCACATACCGTTCCAATTGCTACAAATTTTTCTACTCCCTCTTGCCTTGCAGCCTCCATTAAATGGGCGCCCATTATAATATTATCGTAGAATAATTCTCCCGGTTTTTCTTTATTAAAACCGATTCCGCCAACCTTTGCCGCCAAATGTATAACAATGTCCTGCCCCTTTACAGCTTTTTGACAATCTTCCCATTTTCTAAAATCTAATTCTTCAAATCTTGGCAAAAATAAGTTTTCAGAAGGGACGCCCCTTTTTTCCAATAAATTTCTAACCAGATGTTTGCCTAAAAAACCATTTCCTCCAGTTATTAAAATTTTTTTATTTTTTAAATCAATCATATTTAGTCAATACTCCACCATCGTTCGGGAAATTTTTCTTTTAATATTTTATCTCCTTCTCCTGGCGGAATTAATTTTAAAGCTCTCATATCGGAGTCAACCATTATTCTGACCAAATCCTTAAATTTAATTTTTGGCTCCCAATCTAAAACCTTTTTTGCTTTTGCTGCATCGCCTATTAAAACCTCCACCTCTGCGGGTCTAAAATATTCTTTGTCTATTTCAACATATTGTTTCCAATCTCCCAACCCTGCATATTGAAAAGCCTCCTCTAAAAATTCTTTGACAGAATGAGTTTCTCCGGTAGCTATTACAAAGTCGTCGGGTTTTTCTTGTTGAATAATTTTCCACATAGCTTCAACATATTCTTGGGTAAAACCCCAATCACGCCTGGCATCAATATTTCCCATATAAATCTTCTTTTGCAAACCGGCTTTTATTTTTGCAACAGACATAGTAATTTTTCTGGTGACAAAAGTTGGCCCCCTTCTGCAACCTTCGTGATTAAACAAAATTCCATTGGCAGCAAAAATATTATAGGCTTCTCTGTATAATCTTGTAATATCAAAAGAAAAAACTTTCGCGCAGGCATACGGAGACCTGGGATGAAAAGGGGTATTTTCATTTTGGGGCGGAGGATTGCTCCCAAACATCTCCGAACTGGCAGCCATGTAAAACTTTATCGGAAGTTTTGAATTTTTAATGGCTTCCAATATTCTTAATGTCCCCAATCCATCGACATTTGCCGTTGACTCTGGCATATCAAAACTTACTTTTACATGAGACATAGCCCCCAAATGATATATTTCATCGGGTTTTATTGCGTTAATCAACTTTTCAATATTTCCGGTATCCATTAAATCGCCATAATGCAAAAACATTTTTATGCCTGCTATATGGGGATCTTGATAAAGATGGTCTATCCTTTCTGTTGTGAAAATACTGTCCCACCTTATTATTCCGTGGACTTCGTAACCCTTAGACAACAAAAACTCCAATAAATAAGAGCCGTCTTGTCCACAAATTCCGGTTATTAAGGCTTTTTTCATAATTTTTTAAGTTTTGTGACTATATATTTTAAAAATTTTTTCTATTTCAGATTCAACAGAAGGCATTGTTAAATTTAGTTTTTTTTGCGTATATTTTGTATCAATCCACATTTGCTTTGACCGCGCAACTCTGCCCTCAACACTGTCTGCGCTTACAATCTTAACATTGCCTTTATAACCTCCAAATCTTTTTATAACCAATTTTCCTATATCTGCCTTAGACACAATATCACTACTCCCAAGATGCAATATTTTTTCTTTTGGATTTAAATCAATAATTTTGCCAATGAACTCGGCAACCGTCCAATTGCTTAAAGGATTAACCATAATATCGGAAAAAAGCTGAATGTCTTTATTGCCGTCTATTGAGTCCACCACCCATTCAATCAAAGTTTGTCCGCGAGATCCCATTGGATGGATGCCCATTAGATTTATCCTCAAAACCAGGCCAAGGCTATACTCTAAAATGGCCTGTTCCCCCAATAACTTAACTAACCCATAAAAATTACTAGGATAAGGTATGTCATGCTCCCCGTGACTTCCTTCTTTTTCGGAAAATACCGCGATCGTTGAAGTATATAAAATTCTTGCCCCAATTCTTTCTGCTAAATCTCTAATATTTTTTGTCCCCTCAACATTAACTCTGTAGCATAGCGGTTTGTCTTTTTCACAAGTATCAACGTTAACAATTGCGGCAGCATGGATAATCCAATCAACTTTTTCGGTCCCCACATTATAATTTTCAACAGCTTCTGTGTCACTGATGTCTGCGTCAAAACCAAAAACATCGTACCCCTCATCCTTTAAAACCCTTTCAAGGGTGGAACCGAGAAATCCGCTCATTCCAGTAATTAATATTCTCTTTTTTCCCATAAATGCTGAAAACTATTAAGACTTTGTCATTTTTCTAAAATCATCTTTTGTAAGCCACTGACTGTTTTCATCGCTTGCATACCTGAAACCTTCAGGAAGGCTTTTGCCCGCCTTAGAATCATTTTTACACCATAATGGAAATTCGGAATCAATGATAAAATATTTATCAAATTCTCTGGTATGCCTTGCTTCGTCTGATGTTAAAAGCGTTTCATGAAGTTTCTCGCCCGGCCTCATGCCGACGATTTTCCTTTTTGCTTCCGGGGCTATGGCTTCAGCAACATCTACAATTTTCATACTTGGAATTTTAGGCACAAATATTTCTCCCCCCTCCATAACTTCAATACAATTAATAACAAAACCAACACCCTCATCCAATGTAATCCAAAACCTTGTCATTCTCTCATCGGTTATTGTGACTTCTCCCTTTTCTTTTTGTTTTTCAAACAGAGGCACAATGCTTCCACTGCTACCAACCACATTACCATAGCGGACACAACTAAAAATTGTTTTTGTTTCACTGGTGTAACTATTACCTTGAACAAAAATTCTTTCAGCAACCATTTTTGTAGCCCCATAAAGATTAACCGGCTGAACCGCTTTATCCGTGCTTATCGTTATCACTTTTTTAACTCCTCTATCAATAGCCGAGTCAACCACATTTATGGCGCCAGTAATGTTGGTTTTTATCGCTTCTATGGGGTTATATTCGCAAATAGGCACATGCTTTAGGGCAGCAGCATGAACAACTATATCCATATCGGCCATCGCCCTATATAATCTTTTTTTATCCCTTACGTCTCCCAAAAAAAACTTTAACCTTTTATCATTGAATTCCCTGTCCATTTCAACTTCCGCCAACTCTCGGTTGTCGTAAATCATAATAGTTTTAGGGTTATAATTTTTCAAAACTATTTCTGTAAATCTTTTACCGAAAGAACCGGTTCCCCCCGTAATTAATATTGACTTGTTATTTAAATCCATCTTTTTTTGTTTTAAAAATATTACTTATAAATTTTCTCTCCAATAATTTAATGAATCCTCCATTGTTTTTTCAAACGAAATTGTAGGCTTCCACCCTGTTTTTTTATGAAATTTTGAGTAATCTCCCAAAATAACCGGCACATCTGATGGCCTCATTCTTGTTGGATCCTGCTTTATCTTAATATTTTTCTCCTTGCTTAATCTAAGTAACAGAGTCAAAATAGATTTTATCGATCTGGCCGTCCCGGAGCAAACGTTATACGTTTCGCCAAAATCACACTTTTCTGAAGCTAGCCAATAAGCCACAACAACATCTCTAACGTCCGTGAAATCCCTTCTGGCATCCAGGTTTCCAACATTAATTATTGGTGCCTTTTTTCCCTTTTCTATTTCAGCAATTTGCTTTGCAAAAGATGACGTAACAAATTCTTGACCCCTTTTTGGACCTTCGGTGTTAAAAAATCTCATTAGAACCGTCTTTAATCCATAACTTTTATTATACTGAAAAGCTAATTTTTCTTGAGCAATTTTAGAAACTGCATAGGGTGACAATGGTCTTAAAGGGTTGTCTTCTCTTATTGGTAATTCTTTTTTAAGAGCTAGGCCGTATTCTTCAGAACTCCCGGCAATAACAATAACCGGATTTAACTTTAATTTTCTAACCTCCTCAAAAATATTTAAATCAGAAATAATATTATTAAACAATGTCTTTTCTGGCGACTGAAACGAAAGAGAAACCTGACTTTGTCCTGCTAAATGAAAAATCTTATCCGGTCTAACTTTTAGTATCGCTTTTCTTACTGAATCTTTTTTGGTAAGATCGCATTTTATCAGTTCTATTTTAGTTCCCATACGTTTCATTTTTTTCAGCTCCTTATCAAAAGACTCGGGGAGAACTGTCCCAAAAATTTTAACGCTAGGCTTTTGTAAGCAATATTCCGCAAGATACGACCCAACAAATCCCGTTATTCCGGTAATTAATATTCTCATATAAGTATTTTATATTTATCACAAAAAATATCATTTTGCAAACGCCTTACCTATAACAACTTTTGATAGCCATGATAAATTTCCCCAGCCATAGCCCCCCAACTAAATTTTTTAGCCCTAATTTTTCCCCTCTCAACCAGTGTCGCCACCATAGATTTGTCGTTAATAACTTTTTCTATTTGTTTTATTAAATCCTCTTGGCTAGCAGGGTCAAACATTAACCCTGCATCCCCAACGGATTCTGGTATAGAAGAAGCATTTGAAGCCACGACTGGGCATCCCGAAGCCATTGCCTCTAAGGGTGGGATTCCAAACCCTTCATATAAAGAAGGGTAAATAAATACCACTGCATTAGAATATAACTCGGCCAGTTTTTCGTCACTGCAAAACTCCTGCAAAAGCCATTTTCCACCCCCTGAGCTATTCCTAATTTTTTCTTTTTGTTTATCAGTAATTTCTTTTTCCCCTCCCACCAAAATAAGGTCAAAATTATTAAAATATTTTTGGCTGATAAAAACGTCCAGAAGAATATCAAAATTTTTGTATTTGGGGTTTCTGGCTCCGACATAGAGTATATATGGCCTTTTGTTTTTTAATTTTGCTGAATTATGGTCAACAAAAAACAAATCACTTACACCAGGATATACAACAACAACTTTTTCAGAACTGATAGAATACATTTTACATAGATCTCTTTTGGTGGACTCTGATATTGAAATAATTAAATCTGCTCCCTTTAACGCTTTCTCTTTGAATTTTATCGTCTTTACACTGCCACCGAATAATTCTTGAATCATATCATATGCATGGACAACTACGGGGCCCTTACGATTCTTTGGCATGCGGTAATACAAGGAGTGGAAAATTAAATCTGGAGTAGCGTTTAATTTATAAACAATATTCATTATAACGTTATCCAAAAAATTAAGCACACGACATTTGCAAAAACTTAACTTCCTTAAGCCATAATATTTGTTAAACCATTTTTTTTCAAAGGGATAGGAATCCATATAAAAACCCCGATAAAAGATTTGCTCAACATTTTTGTTTTTACTCATTTCTCTAATTAGTTCAAACCCAACTCGGCTAATCCCCCCAATCTTTTGTTGGCCAAATATGCTTCCGTCAAAAAATACCTTCATTATATTATTTAAATAAATATTTAATTTTCCTAAAAAAACTATAAATAAAATACTCTAATTTAACAAAATTATAGTTACTTAAAAACTTGTTTTTTAAAAAAATATGGCACGATATATTTGGGAAAAATATATAAATAAAGCCATATTTTTTCCCCAACAAATAAAGTGACTCTGTAGAATAAAGTGCCATATGCCCGGCATCGGAATCTAGATATGACCAATTTATAATTTCTTTGTCTTTTATATTGTCAGATAAGCCGGTTGTAAAAATAAAAACGCTTGGTGATAATTTCTTAAGAAAGTCCCACTCTTTAATATCGGTTATATGTTCTACCAATTCCACGGCATAAATGATATCTGCCTTAACTAAGCCATCCAATATCCGGTAGTTACCCCTAATTGACGGCTTTTCATATTTATCATAGTAAAAAACACTAAAATTTTCCGCTAATTTAGAGGCGATATATCCATTTCCTCCACCATAATCCAAAACACTGGGGTTTTTCCTAATCTTAAAAAACGAGAATATCCTAATAACTTTTTTCACTATTTTTATAAATGCATCTCCGCGCATTTCCCAACCGCTATCAATCCTTTGAAAATAATCGTCCTGATAGATTTTACTTACTTTGTTTTCCAACCTTGTGCTATTTAACGACAGGTCTTGCTCAAATAAAAACCTGCATCTTGTGCAAATAAAATATTCGTATTTATCTCCAAACCTATTAGTTTTAGATGATAAAAATTTTGCATTATAACCACAAATAGGGCAAGTAATCATATTATTTTAAAATCAAATTAAAACTATCTTTTATCAATGGAATTATTTTATTTTTCGAAAACTTATCAGAAATATAGGTCAAAGCAAAATAGATTAAGATTCCAACCACTATTAGGTAAAAAAAGCTCCACATTTTAACGGGCATCTCATTCTTAAGGACAGATATAACTAGAGCCATGATGGTTGTGTTAATTAATGGGGCTATAATATTTTTGAAAAAATCGTTAAACCGGCAATCTATGGTTTTCATAAGCATAAAAATAAACCATGCGGTTGAAAATAAAACTCCGATCAAAACTGCTATTGCCGACCCCAATATTCCCTTCCACATTATTAAAGGGTAAATAAAAGTAACCAATAATACAAGCCTTATTGTAATCCCCTTGGTTACAATCTTTGGCTTGCCCAGCGCCAAAAAAACATAATCGCTAAGAAAAGCGACGGTCCATATTGGAGTTGATAAAATCAACACCTGCATTGCTCCAACTGCCGGTAGCCATTTTTCTCCCAAAAATAAAACTATAAATTCCGAAGACAACACAAAAATACCACCGGCCATTGGTATTATCAAAAAGGAAAAAAGCTGTAAAATTTTTAAATACGATTCCTTTATCTTAGCCAGATTGTCCTGAATTTTTGAATATGCAGGAAAAATTGCTCCGGCAAGCACCTCTATTGCCAGAACACTAGGAATCTTATAAGCTATTTGATAAAAACCCAAAGCAGAGATTCCAAGCATTTTTGCCACAAAGAAACTATCTGCCTGAACAACAAAAAAGGCAATTGCATTTGAAACAGATATCCATTTTCCAAAATTAAAAAGCTCTTTGGTTTTTTCAAAATCAAATTTGAAACGGGGATAATATGAATAGATAGTATAAGAAATAATAACCTTTACCAGTATCCCTGCCAACAACCCAAAAACAAGCGCCCAAACGTTCCGCAAGATAATGGCAAATACAACAGCAACAGCAAAATCAGCCAATGTCCCCATTATCTGATAAAGAAAATATTTATGAAATTCCAATTCTTTTGACAAAAATACAACAGCAACATTGCCCAATCCCGAAAGAAGAGTAGCAAAACCAACAACTTTCAAAATTTGTTCTGCTTCCGGTGCTTTAAAAAATACTGCTATAAATGGGGCAAGAAAAAATAAAATTGACGCAAGTACAAAACCTCTTATTATTTGAACCACCCAACTGGTATCAAGATATGGTTTTATATCTCCCTTCTTCTGAACTAGCGCATCGTGAAACCCGTTTTGGGAAAAAGATTCCAACAGAGAAACAGCCATAACAGTGATACCAAAAAGACCGAAGTCATTTGGAGCCAACAATCGCGCCAAGATAACCGTTCTTGCCAATCGAAAAAGCTGATCAACCAGACGAAAGAAAAAAATCCAAAGAGTCCCCTGTGCGGTCTTTTTTGAAATACTCCCACCTGAAGAAAAAACTTTTAAAATAATATTTTTAAAATCCATATCAATCAATATTCTTATTATACCAATTAATTGAGTTCTTAACCCCCTCTTCTATTAAAACCTTGGGCTTGTAGCCAAGTATTTTTTTAGCCTTTAAAATATTTGCCGAAAACTTTACTACCTCCCCCGGACGATTTTTTTTAATTGATATCTTGCTCTTGCTCTTAATTGAATTTTTAATAATACTGGCCACGTCCTTTAAACCGTAACTTCTGCCGGAAGAAAGATTAAACGTATTATTGCTTGCCCCATCAAAGTTTTCTACTCCTTTTATTATGCCCTCGACACAGTCATCGATATAAGTAAAATCCAAGAACTTGTCCTTACCGTAAATTTCGATATCTTCATTTTTTTTCATCTTTCTTATCATTAAAGGAACAAATCTGTTACTATTGTCATACATCCCATACACATTAGAAAATCGAAAAACTATATAATTTAAGTTATAACATCTTGCGTAGGAGTATATTAGCGCCTCGCCAGATAGCTTGCTTGCCGCATAAGGACTTTCGCAGGACTGGATATTAACATCCTCTTCCCTCAAAATAGATTTTTTGATATTTCCATACGTCTCTCTGCTACTAGAAAAAATGGTTCTACCAATATTGTTTTTTCTGGAGAATTCCAAAACATTATAAGTTGTCACAATATTTTCCAGAGCCAAATCTGGCGAGACAACCAGGTCGTAAACCCTGGCGTTGGCGGCAAGATGAATCACTAAGTCAAAACCCTTTTCCAATTTACCGATATCTTCTTTCCGCAATAAGTTTCCTATAACTGTATACTTATTTAACTCAGGATTCCAGATATTTTTATTCTTGTCAAAACCAACAACTTCATACCCTTTTTCTAGAAGTTTTTCAAAAAGACGAGTACCAATGGTCCCGCTGGAACCTGTAATAAGAATTTTTTTAAATTTTTTCATTTTATTTTCTACCAATTGAATAATAATCAAAACCTAATTTTTTCATCTCTTTATGATTAAAAATATTTCTTCCATCAATAATTTTAGGGGTTTTTAAAATGCTCCTTACCTTTCTTAAATTTATATTCTTAAAAACATCCCAATCAGTTAAAATAATAAGAGCATCGCAATCAACTAAAGCATCTTCTGCTGTTTTACAATAGGCAATTTTATCTCCAAAAAATTCTTTTGCCTTTTCCATTGCTGCAGGGTCGAACACCCTTATACTCGCCCCCTCTTCAACAAGACCCTTAACTATATCTATGGCCGGAGATTCTCTCATGTCGTCTGTGTCCGCTTTAAAAGAAAGTCCCCAAACAGCAATCTTTTTATTATCAATGTTGGGTATGTTTTTTATAATTTTTTCTAAAAAAATCTCTCTTTGTTTTTTATTTATTTTTTTGACTTCTTTTAAGAGACTGAAATCATAACCATTTTTTTCGGCAACATTAATAAAGGCCGACACATCTTTTGGAAAACAACTCCCGCCAAATCCTATCCCCGCCTTCAAAAAATCCGCCCCTATTCTTTTATCCAATCCCATAGCCATTGCAACTTCGTCAACATTGGCTCCATTATGCTCACAAATGTTTGCAATTGCATTTATAAAAGAAATTTTCGTTGCTAAAAAAGCGTTACAGGCATGCTTTATAATTTCGGCTGACTCAATATCGGTAAATATAATTTGAGCCTTAACCGATCCATACACGCCCTGCATTATATTTTTTGCTCTTTTTGTCTCAGCTCCTATTACTATTCTGTCGGCATGTAAAAAATCTCTGACTGCCGAGCCTTCTCGCAAAAATTCCGGATTGGAAACAACATCAAAACTAACACCTTTTTTTATAAATTCCCTGACTATTTCCTTGATTTTTTGACCGGTTTTTACAGGCATCGTGCTTTTACTCACAATAACTTTATATTTATTCATTGATAAGGCAACCTCTTTGGCAACGCCCTCAACATACTGTAAATCGGTTTCTCCATTTTCCTTTGTTGGAGTGTGAACTGCAATGAAAATAATGTCTGAATTTCTGACAGACTCTAAAATATTTGTACTAAAAAATAATCTCCTCTTTTTGATATTTTCTGAAATCATTTCTGGCAAACCGGGTTCATAAATTGGACAAATTCCCTTTTGAAGACCGTCTATTTTTGCTTTATTATTATCTACACAAATAACAGTGTGCCCCATTTTTGCAAAACAGGTCCCAGAAACTAGACCAACATAGCCCGTGCCAATAATACAAATTTTGTGTTTTTTTAATTTAACTTTCTCCATAGTGTTTTAACTAAATTTTTATTGATTCCCAATATATACGGAAAAATATTAGGACGTAATTTATTTTTTGGATGTTCGATAACTTCTGAAGCAAATTTAAAATTAATATTTTTCTGCTTTGATATTAATGCCAAAAAATCATCCAAAGTTGAAATATAATATGGGTCTGTCATTGACGGCGAATGCAAATAAAAATGGAACAATGGCGCGCCCTGGTTTAAGTGGTCAAAGAAACACGCCTTGAGCCACTTAAATCCATATTGAATAACCCCCTCAGGGCTTGCTGGGCCGCCAAAAATAGTCATAGAGACCGGTACAAACAGAATTGGCAAATTGTCTTTTTCTTGATAATCTTTTTTTCTTGGTAAAATGGAATATACCGATTTAAAACCGGCAGCACTTACTGCTCTTGCCGTGTCGTTATTAAAAGACCAACGGCCTGGCACAAAGAACTTTGGCTCTTTTTGAAATTCCAAAAATAAATACTTTTTCCCTTTTTCTATCATCTCTAATTGTTCTGCATAAGGAAAATCCTTTAAAGAGTTTGAATTTATAGTTTGCTTGCAATTCTCTTTTAAATATCTGTCTCCCGAAATCCATCTCGATTTGTTTGAAATTACTTCTTTCCAGCCGGGATGCACGTGTAAACCAATTTCATGATTTATTTGCTTAGGAAAATACGGCAATACTTCCGGACACACTGCAAAACTTATTTTAGCATTATATTTTTTAGCAAGTTTTGATAAATTCAAAACCCCCTCTTTTACGCCGGAGGTAAAACTCTTGTCATAAACAAGTTCTTTATTAGCAGAAACAAACCCAAATTCTGTGTGACAAACAATAACTACGTCCATAATTTTTTTAATTTTAGCTTCAATGGAAAAAAAGAATAAATATAAGAGATAAAACAAAATAAAATAGCCCTTCTTTGTCCTGGATAATAACTGCTATATTTTTTTATAATCTCCATTCTAAGCTTCAAGCCTTCAAGTTTTTTGCGAATTCTATTAAAATGGCTGGGGTTTCCATAGTAGTGACCGGCATAACGGACAAAAAGATGTTGAATATTATAAAATTTACCGATTGTTCCCATTTTTAGCCAAAGATCCCAATCTTCTAATCCGTTAAATTTTTTGTCATATCCTGCAACTCTTTCCCATGCATCCCTTACAAAAACAACCGACACGTGAATAAACATATCCTTAATTAATATTTTTTTCCTTATATCGGAATCTTTCTCGGGGAAAAAATAAGTGGCTGCATCTTTCCCATTTTGATCCATTTCAATTGCCCCTCCACCAACCAAAACATAATCTTTATTTTTTTCTAAAAAATCTACCTGTTCTTCCAGTTTTTTTTCATTGCACCAAAAGTCGTCGTCATCCAACCGGGCAATATATTTTCCCTTTGCCATTCCAATTCCTTTATTCAGACTCTCAGTCAAACCCAATTTTTTTTCATTATTTAAAATAATTATTCTTGAATCTTTTTTGGAAAAACCGGAAGCAATCTCATACGTGTTATCGGTTGATGCATCGTTAACAACCAAAACCTCTATATTTTTATAGGTTTGTTCCAAAATGCTATTGATAGCCCTTACAAGGGTTTTCTCTCTGTTTTGAGTCGGTAAAATTACCGAGACTAAAGATTTTTCCATTTTTCCCTAAACTCAATTAAATATTTCTTGATTTAAGAATCCCTCTAATTTTTCTAAACGCTCTTTATTTTTTATATTTGATGGAATTAATACCCTAAAAAGCTTTAAATTATTAAGGCCTTCAACCATTGTCTTTTTAACATTATTTAAATATTCCAAAAAATCTAACGCCCCAACAGAAGAAAGCGCGTGGAAAACCGGCAAGGTCTTGTACCACTCCGTCTGCAATATTCCCAATGCCTCTGTAGCCAAACGGTCTAATTCTATCTTTTCAATCCTAAACTCCTTTCCATTATATCCACTCAAAAATACACAAAATTTTAATTCCGTAGCTGTTCCCATTTTTTCAGCTGCCACGAGACGTTGAGCTGGAATTTTTAAAAATTGACCTCCATAAAGGAAATCATACCCAATTAATCTGGCTATATGTTTAAGGGTATTTTTTATTGGTAAATCCTTTACTATATTTACCAATATTCTCTCATAAAAAGCTTTTTTTATTTTTTTGTTTTCTGTTGTTCCCTTCAGTTCGGGAAAAAATTCAAAATGGTAGTTGTATATAGAAAAATCCATAGGATAGGAATATATCCTTCCGTTTTTTCCCAAAATTATATAGTCATCCCCAAAAAATTTAATACCATCCTTTTGTCGTAACTTTGACATTAAAAGTGTTTTTCCTGTATTGGGCGGAGCAGGGAAAAGGATTCCTTTGTCCTTATAGCTTACTCCGGCTCCATGTATAAAAGTGTACCCCTTTTTTAATAAAAAATATTCTATCAATGCATTAATGCAAATGCTAACATCTTTCAAAAAAATCTTCATTTTGTCATTGTTAATCTCTACTGCATATGAATCCTTTTTACTGCAAACGCCCGACTTAAATCCTAAAAATTCGCCGGAAATATTAAAAGAATTCTCCGGCAATGAGAATTCATCAAAATCGGTTATTTCTATATCTATGTTGTTTGGCTTTTCTTCCGTCTTAAAGGTCCTCAAAAAATGCTGACAATCGTTAACTATTTCTGGATTTTTAGTCTTAATCCTAATCCCTGCCAAATTATGAATATTGTAATAAGCTTCCATAAACATAATTATTTAGTGAGTAAAAACCTTTTAAATAAAAATTTAGTCGCCAAGAAAATAATGCCGTAAACAACAAAGCCAACAAAAATAGAAATAAAAATATGAAGATTATAAACTACAGGGCTTACAATAACGGCCAACATCACGCCACTGGAAAAAACTGAAAAAATAAAAGACTTTAGCAAATCAAGGTTAAAAAAGCTGATTGGTATGTAGCGCCTTACTAGGAATATCGCCAACACAAGAAGAACAAACGAGGAAAACAGCGTATTGATTGGTGCAGAATAAAATCCGTATTTTGGAATAAAAATAAAATTTAACAAAACATTTAATACAAAGCCTATGGATATAAGGATAAAATTTTTCTTTTGTTGCCCGTAAACAACCAATATTAAACCAAATGGATAATATAAAAAAGTTACTCCTGCCAAGATTGCCAACACCTGAAAAATAAAAACCGACGGGGCGTAATTATCCAAACCATAAAGTAGACTAATTATTTTTTCTGCGAAAATCACCCCACCTACCGATAACGGCAACGCCAATGAAATCATTATTTCCATATAATAGTTCCAGCAACGTTGAATTTTTTCCTTTGAATCCCTTAAGAAATTGCTTAGGGCAGGGTAAAAACTTTTTGATATCAAGCCGGTAGAGATAAATATAATCGCAAAAATAACTTTGCTGGAGGCATTATACCACCCAACTTCTTGAACATTTCCCAAAAGACCAATCATTGCAGAATCCAAATTAAGATACATCCAGACACCGACAAAACCGAACATTAAGGGCCAGGCATCCTTTAAAAATTTAATCCATAAGGAAACGTCCCATTTTACCTTTAGAAAATGAAGCACAAAATGAAAATAGGCGGCAACGATTGCCAAAACTATTAAGCTGGCAAATAAATAAGCATAACTTAAATTAATTCCTGAAGGAAAATTCAAAAGTAAAAAAATTCCGACACTGAATGCGAGTAACGCTTCGGCTATTTTGGCCACAGCCTCATATTCCATTTTTTGACGCGCCCTAACAAGAGGATATATGATATCAAAGAATCCTTCAAAAAAGATAAATACCATTAAAATCCAAATGATTTTCCTGACGGCAAGAATATCCGTGACAAAAAAAGATCCTATAAAAATAAGAATTACCGTTCCGATACCCAAAATAATTTTTAGGGATATTATTGCCGGATATTCTTTTTCCTTTTCCTTTTCCTTGGCAAAGTCTCGCGTTATCAAATGAGAAAGCCCCAAGTCCCCAAAAATAGCAAGCAACATAACAAACGAAAGAGCGAAAGCAAATCCCCCATATTCTGTTACCCCCAGAATCCTCACCGCAAAAATAATTAGAATAAATCTTAAAAGGCTGGTTGCTATCTCGGCAACCGCTAACCAAAAAGCATTTTTAATAATCGTCTGCCTAAACCCAATATTCTTTAAAAATAAATTTTTCAGAGAGCTGATCATTTATTTTTATATATATTCTTTTAATCCTTGTATTTTTAGCAATTTATCGTTATAGTCGTTTGTTGCTTTACGTATGGGCATATCAACTCCTTTTTCTTTTGAAAACTCCAATAAAGCCTTTGTGTCTTTTGGCAAGCACTTGCCAAAATATCCCCTTTTGTCTTTGTGCATTATGGTTAAATGCGTTCTGCCAATCCTCCTATCCGCAGATACTCCAGAAATAGTTTTATCCCAATCTTCCTCAGAAAAACCTATTTTCTTTGCCAGGTCATACAATTCATTATTCATTGCCACTTTTACCGCAAACCAAGTATTGCCGGCATATTTTATTAGCTCTGATACCTTTGCAGGCACAATTCTTTCGTATGGCGCCAATGGAAGTTGCAGTAAAACATCTTTCGCCACACTAAAACTTTGCTTTGTGTGACCAACTATCTGCCTATCAGGACAAGCCGTATCTTGGTCTGCAGTGACTTCTGTCAAAAATTCTGGGTTAAACAAAAATTTATGCTGAGGAAATTTTTCCTGAAAGTCGTCTGTAGTCCCGGGCACAACTGTTGACTTTATAATAACAACTTTCTCTCCCGACAATTGTTTTATTCCATCTTCTATAATTGAAATATCGCACCCTTTTCCCGGAATATAAGGAGTTGGAAGGCAGACATAAATAAAATCCGCCTTATTAAGTTCATCTAAAGACCCTAAACCTTTTTTATCATATAAAAAAAGTTGATACTCTCCTGACTTCTCAAAGTATCTCTTTAAAGCACCCCCTACCATTCCCACGCCTAAAATACCTATTTTTTGTTTCTCTGACATCTTTATATTTTTAAATTTTATTTCTTTGAATTTTTTATTAACCAAGAAGAGCTTTGCACTTTTTCTCCCCCGACGTTACTAACAACTTTAATATTAAATTCTTTGCAAACCTGCTTTTCACTCTCCGGCAAATTATCAAAATTACGGTCTCCACCTTTAGCAAAAAACAATTCTGCGTCAAGATACTTCTTGGCAATTGCCTTTAAGCTTTCCGGCTGGAACCCATCCATATCTATAGAAAGAAAGACCTCATCTACGTATTTTATATCTTTTATAATCATAACCCTTTCCTTCTCTGGCATAAATGGCACAGAGCCCTTCACTTTTACTTGTTCGTCATTGTTTACTATAACAACCAAAATATCACCAAGTTTTTTAGCTTCTCTGATTAAATTGACATGCCCAATATGAAGGGGGTTAAAATACCCCGAAGTAATTACTACTTTTTTCATTGCTTTTTAGGTCTATAATTTGTATTATCAATAATACAAATATATTTAACTTTTAACACAAAATACGATGAAAAACAATATCAAACCCTATTCTGACGAAAGGGCGCAAAAACTATTTTTTGGGGCAGTTTGCATCATTCTATTCCTGCCAATAATACTTTTGCCTCCCGCATTTAAACCAGCCAATTGGAGCAGAGTAATTTTGTTTAAAATAATACTGACATTTTTGGCATCTTTCATTTTTTACAGATTTTTTTACAAAAAAGACTTTTCTTTTTCTGTTTTTAGCAGAAAGAACCCGGCATTTTTGCCATTTGCAATCCTTTCGTTACTCTTTTTGGTAATAATCGTCTCAACCTTATTTTCGACAGATATAAGATTCAGCATATTTGGCTCTCCCGGACGGTCAGGAGGAATCCTTAATCTCCTTTTTTACTTTGTATTTGCCTTATTCATGGCTATTTTTATAAAAAGAGAATCTTGGACAAAACTACTTAAAATAAATCTTGTGGTTGGATGTTTCACCAGTTTATTTGCCCTTGTGCAATATTTTGGATTCTTTAGCAAAATTTTTACTGCTTTTTCAAAAGGAGCCGGAACTCCATCTTTTATCGGAAATTCTACCTTTTTAGCAATATATATGCTTTTTTTAGTCTTTATATCTTTAACTTTTTTTGTTCAAGAAAAAACCAGGAATAAAAAAATTATATACTTTGCCCTGGCTATTCTTTTTATTTTCACTATTATACTTTCTGGGTCTCGGGCAAGCTATTTGGGCTTATTGGCCGGACTATTTTTTTACCTGATATTTTACCCAAAAAAAATTAAACTTCTTAAAGTAGCAGCCGCCTCTCTCCTTGGTTTGGCAATAACAGTTGTTTTAATCTTCAACTTCTTCCCTCAAATTGGAGCAGAGAATAACTTATTAAAAAAGGTATCCTCAAGGTTATCCGTTAAGGAAATTACCTATGACTTAACCGGAAACCGTCTTCCTGCGTGGACTATGACCATACAAGCCATAAAAGAAAAACCCCTGCTTGGTTGGGGGCCTGAAAATTTTTATGTGGGGTTTGAAAAATATTATAGCCCCACAAATGACAGCTTAAGAAAAGAATGGTGGGACAGACCACACAACATACTCCTGGACGTCTTTATAAGCTATGGAATATTTGCTCTAATCTTATACATTTCTTTTTGGATTGTACTTTTAATAAAATTGCAAATATTTAAAAAGAAGGAAGCAGATGACAATAAAATCTATTTGGCCCACGGAATTCAAACAATGTTTTTAGGATATTTAATCGCCCTACTGGTTAACTTTGATGATTTTCCAACATATTTGATTTCTTTCTTTTTTATAGGACTTTCAATTTACCTTATTTCTTTGCATGGAGACAAAAAAGAGATTTTGCCGCCGGAAAAAACTTTTTTGAGCGACAAAGCTATGGTTGGTTCTCTTTTAATTCTAACTCTGCTTTTTATTTGGTTTTGGAATATAAAGCCCCTATATATCAACGAAAAAATTGTATGGGCAGAAAACTTGGTTTCCAGCCAAAAGTGCGATCAAGCGCTCTCGGCAATTGGTAATACCTGGCAAAATTCTGGAATCTTAAAAACTTATGCCGGACTGTCCTATGTTGATTTTATAACCAAATGCGCTCCAACAAATTTTGAAAATGATATTGAATACTCGAAAAAAGCATTAGACGCCCTAAAAACTGCCTCTAAAATTCAACCAAAATATTCAAGAATGTGGCTGGCATTGGGCTCATTTTCAAATGTTTTAGCAGCCAGAGAACAAGATTTAACCAAAAGAAAAGAAATTCTATCAGAAGCAAGGGGTTATTTAAGCAAGGCATTAGAATTAAGCCCTCAAAGACAAGCCATATTAACCGAATTTGAGATAAACTATTTAATGGCAGAAGATTACAAATCAGCAGAAAAAACTGCCTACGATTGCATAAAAATAGATAACACCCAAGGGGTTTGTAATTGGTATTTAGGAATAGCGCAAATATTTTTGGGAGATCAGGTCAACGGCAAGAAGAACATTGCAGAATCAAAAGTTAAAGGCTACGAAAACCCTGCCCTGCTTCAACTGGGCGTAGCATATTTAAGTCAAAAAAACTACAAGGACGCCTTTGATATCTATAACTATTTGGCTGCTTTTTATCATGAAAATGCAGGATATCATGCAGTTACCGCTGTTTTAGCAAAGGAGCTTGGAGATTATGGAAAAGCAGCGAAAGAAACGGTAGAAGTTTTTAGAATTCAACCCAACAATCCGGAAAGTTTACAATTTTTAGAAAACCTATTTCAAATAAAGAGCGCCGATCCTGTTGTGCGCTTGTCTCTAGCTTCTGTATATAAAATGATTGGCGACAATCAAAAAAATACAGCCATGCTGATTAATGCAAAAAATATTTATTTGAATTTGATAAGGGATTACCCGAATAATCCTGTTTATCACTATAAAATATCAGAAGTATATACAAGCTTAGGCGATATTCAAATGGCAAAAAATGAAATTATTTTAGGGACGAAACTTGAGGAAATAAAGTAACAAACAAAAAACCACCCTAAGGGGTGGTTTTTTGTTTTCCCTTTTAACTCTTTTACAAAAAGAGTAAGGGTTCGCCTAGAACTATGGCGTAGCTGAACCTTGCGAATCAAGAGGCAAGTTCAACACTTGATATCCGTTGAACCAGTCTGCTGAAGCACCGTTAGCAACTGTGTCAACAACATATCCGTGTACCTGAGCTGAGTTATCAGACCAGATGACGTTGGCGGCTGTGCCAGATGTTTGGTTGACTGTTGCAGATAATGCCTGAATTGCAGTTTCTGCTTGTGCCAATGAAGCTAGGTAGAACTGAGCATGAGCATCTCCTGCTGCACCTCCAGCTGGTACGCTGTCGGCTGGCATAGATACGGATACTGAGTCGTTACCAGTGCTTGAAGAAACGAAGTTGTGGGCTAAACCTTTTAAGGTGTAGGCAACTGAGCTTCCTGCTGGGATAGATTCTTCTGTATTGAAGGTTACAATGACTACTGCACTTGCTCCAGATACGTTAGCTCCTGTTCCTTCTAATGTTTGAGCGTAAATGTTCTGAATAAGCACTGAAGTTGAAATGTCTGTAGAACCTCTAAAGAATTTCAATGTATCAATGTAAGGATCAACTGTTGAATCTCCTGCATCGGTGACTGTTGCTGTGAATTTTAATTGTTTTACAGCAACTGGTCCCTTGGAGTCGGCGCCAACAGTGAATTTGTACAAATCAGCTGTTCCTCCGGCTGCAAGTGTAGCACCCTGGCCTGTGGCTGGTGCTGGAGTTGAGAATGTTGGAATTGACTTGAAGACATACACTTCGTTTCCAGCCTTGCTGGTTGTAGGTGTAGTTTCTGCTCCTTGGCTATCTGAAACCTTCACATAGGACATTGTAACTGCAGCGTTCTTACCTGTAGTTACGTTTGTACCGTCTGTGTATGGAGTGGCCAAGTTTAGGTCAACTGTCAACACTTTTGAAGTATTAGCTGGTACCAATACATTCAAACCAGTGATATTGAAGTATGTTCCGTTGTAAGATGCTGTTGCTAATACTGTTGAGCCATCTTTCAAGATCAAGTTGTTAACTACAGCTGATGTAGCTGCGTCTGCAACTGTGAATCTTACTTCTTTCAAAGTATAGCTGTCGTTTGAAGCTGTAAGTTTATACTTTCCAGCTGTGACTGTTTGTCCTCCGGCAACTACCTGGTTCAATGGTGTTCCACCATCTACTGCAGAAGACCATGCTCCTGCTGCGAAAGAAATTGACTGACCTGTTGTTGCGTTGTCAACTGTTCCGGCTGTTACTGCTGCTGCTGAACTTGCTGTTGTACCAGTCATGTATACACCGGTAGTAGCTGTTCCTGCTGCAGATGAATTGACATTACCATAGACCATTACGTCAACTGTCTGACCAGCGGCTAATGAATAGTTCACTGACCATGAGTCGTCTGATCTGCTTGTTCCTGATGTAGGAGCAGATTTTACGGCTGTGGTATTGTTTCCAACTTTTACATAGAAGTTGCTAACGTTTGCAGAAACATAGTTAAAGTAAACGTGAATTGTGTTTATGTTAACTGCTTCTGTTGTGCTAGATGTCAATGTATAGTGGGCCAATTTGTAGTCGGTCATAGGAGCGACTGCATTTTGGTTTGTGTAAGCAGTGTATTTTGACAATGTCAAAGTACCTGTTGCAACTGTTAATGTATTAGCTGTGACATCTGCTGAAGGAACGTCAACTGTTGAGAAAGAAACCATGCCATAAGCATTGTTCAAGTCTCCACCCTCAATTGTGGCCAAAATTGTGTTGCCATCAAGTGCGGTGTTTGTTCCATCGTTGTCATAGATATCAGCTCTTACCTCTAAAGTTACAGGTGAACCTGGTTCAACTATTAAAGAAGAACCAAAGTTGTATGTTGTGTAGTTGTTTGTTGCATCAACTGTGTCTGTTGCGGCTTCTAGGTCTGTTGTGCTTCCGATTTGTACACCATTGGCATACAATGCACCATTTCTTAACTGACCAACTGCAACATCATTTGTTGTTGCGGATACTCTTAATGACTCAATTTTAACTCTTTCTCCGGCTGCCTTTAATTCGTATTTTGCTAATACGACGTTGTTTGCTAAGTCAACAATATTTCCCTGAGGAGATGTTGAAAGCTTAGTAACTGTTAAAGTACCAGAATTAATTGATTGAGTTCCAGAGTCTTCAGCTGTGAAACTGCCTGTGTTTGTAAATCTATGCAACAACAAGGCTGCACCGATTTGTGAGTCTACGGCTGAAACATCGGCTGCTGTTCTCAAAGAAAGATAAACATTCTTGTTTGAACCACCAATTATATCGGCCAAAACTTTTATAACACGAGTTCCAGTTTCAAGTTTTACTGGGCTGGCTGTCAAGTCAAATGTTACATAGTCGTTTGCATCTGCAGTTGCGACTGCTGAACCTGCTTGTACGCCATCAACTAAAAGTCTGAAATTTTTGATATCTGAAGTTCTATTTACACTTCCTCCTACTCTGAAAGCAATTCTCTGCAAATTGACTGCTCTTGTTCCAACAATCATGTTGTCGTACCAAATAGCATAATCATTTTGAGGATCAATGCTTGCTGTAGATGGAGTTGTTGTTCCGGTTTCATCAGCCATATGAATTGTGGCCAAGTTTGTTCCAGAAGCTAATGTAAATAAGTTTCCTGCTACAGGGAAGCTTCCCTTTACAGATGAAGCATTTGTAGTTACATCTGTTGCTGCAGCTAATTGAACTGCAACTGTTTCTCCGACTGAACCATCAACATCAGCTACTACGCTGATTGTTTTTGATCCTCCTGCAGGAACTGTAAATACTCCTGTTGAATCGTTAAAGTTCATCATTGTTGAAGAAACGCTTGCGGAATCTGTTAATCTGACTGCTCCATTGAACAAATATACATTTGTTAATGTTGAATCAGCTGAAATTCCTGTTCTCTTCAATTTCAATGAAGTAACTTTTACTTCAGAACTGTCACCGTTGACGAAAACTAATTTTGTCAAAAGTGCCAATCCTTGTCCATCAACTACTGTTCCGGCTGCTGGGTTGTCTGATGCCAACATAACGGACAATCCTGATCCTGTTGGAGTTGTTGTTGGAGTTGTTGGAGTAGTTGTTGTTGTTGAGCCAAGGTCAGCTGTTAATGCTGCTCTTGTCATAGGACCAACCTGGTTTGCAGGTGTGAATCCTTTGGCTACCTGATATGCTCTTACAGCTACTAAGGTTTTTGGACCAAAGTATGATGTTTCCATTCCAGGTGAGCCTGCTCCTGTTGCTGAAACTTGGAAGCCTTTGCCATTCAAAATCACTTGTAAACATTTTACATCTGATCCTGTAGCTCCGACTGTCATGTTTCTGCTGAAAGTAACTCCTGCGCATGCACCAGTTGCTGTGACTGTTGTTGTTCCGCTCAATCCCTGTAATTGGGCTTGAAGCAAAGCAATTTGAGCCATCAAATCTGCAACGGTTAAAGCAGAAGCTGTAACAGGAGCAACTACTGCAACCAAAGTCAATGCGACTACGGTTGTGATAATTGTTCTTTTTATACTCATTTTTGTGTGTTTTATTAAATTAGATTTTTATTATTTAAGTTTCTCGCCTGTCGACCTTATCGCTCGCGACTTTACGTACTAGTTACGAACAATGGCTCATCAAATGTTGAATTAATAAAGAGTAAAGAATACGTATGTTCTCTACTCCGTCAAATGTTAAATTAATTGGATATCTGTAAAATCTGTTCCAATGCATCCGAATACTTTCCTTGGCTATATAGATCTTCTGCGCTTATTAATATTTTTTCTTGTTCAGCTGTTAATGTTGATTTTTTCAAATCCGATATTTGCGCTCCTGCAATTGTTTCATATAAATCTTTTACTCCGGGATCCAACGATAAGTCTGTTTTTGAAACACTTGCCAATGTCTTTAGACTGGCTGCAATTTCTTTTAATGCTGCCGGGTCATTAACCTTATTATTTTTTATATCTTTTGCAATATCTGAAGCACTGGCGCTTATTTCACTAATTGTTGAGGTCACATTGTTTTTTTTTCCTCCTTCTGTTACCAAAGCCAAGTCATTAATTCTGTTACTTAAACTTGCCATATTTTGATTTAATCCTGTTTTTCCTGTTAAGTTTGCCTCTGACTGCTCTGCCAATTTTTTGACAGGAAAAAGCAAATCTCCTGGCGTTGTATATTGAGCAAATCCTAATACTCCAACAATCATAAACACTAAAGTTGCAAAAGCATAAGCTATTCTTCTCTGAAAAATAGCTGAAAAACCACCGGAGAATCCTATAAATTTTGCGGGTTGCTGGGCCATTATTTCGGTCTTTCCTTCTAAAATTTGAGCCTTAAGCAAAGAAGCCCATTCTTGATTGGGTTTTATTGTCTTTAGCTCTTTTAGCTGGTTAATAAGTTGTGTTTCAGTTATTTTAGCCATAGTGAGCCTGTTATTATAATGACGCGCCAAACACCTGTTTTGTTACACTTATTCTAAGATTCCTGAATAATGTCCCTTAAACTCTTTAATCCCCTATGTAGCATTACCCTAATTGTTCCTTCTGGCTTATCCATTAATTCGGCAATATTTTTGATTGGCATATCTTCCAGATAGTGCCAAATAATTATGTCCTGATGGTCTTTTTGAAGCTTTTGTATTGCCCTTTTTATAGTGCTAATATCCGCATTAAAAATGGCTTTTTCATGAATGTCCGCCCCCTGGTCTGCAACTTCGGGGATAGCGTCAGAAGACACAACATTTGTTCTTCCGCGCTCTCTGTAGTGGTCTATAACGGCATTTCCCGCCACTTTATATAAAAATGCTCCCATGTTCACTATCTCATTTTTAGGCTTGCTGTAAGCCTCCCATGCTCTTAAAAACACCTTAGAAGTGATATCCTGAGCAATTTCCTCTGTATTTACCTTCAGGTAAACAAACCTATATATTTTCTCAATATACTGGTCGTAAATAGCCCCAAATTGTTCGTTTAAATTACTCATTAAGTTAGTCTAAATTATACTACAAATAGCTCAAAAAAGCAAGACTTTTACTCTTATATACGATAGGACAACCATTTTGTAACTTTTTGTCCCATCTTAGCATTTTTTGTCCTAGTCTGTCCTACCTACTGCCGAGCTACGCTATTTTATAGAAAACTTGATTAAATTCGCCCATTCTCATTATTTTGCTTGCCCTTAATAAATCTTCCAAATCCCTCCTGATTGTTCTTTTGGTTATATCCGGCAGAACTTTCTGCAAATCCATAACTTGGGCTTTTTTATTTTTATCCAAAAATTCAAGTATCTTTTTATGTCGGTCTGTTAAATCAACCTCGGGTTTTTTTATTTCCTGCTCCGGCTCTTTAACTTCTATTTTCTCCCCGCCCAAACTCGCTTCTGGCGAGATTGTGGCGGGCCCGTCAAAATGCTTTACTAAGCTTTTGTCGGGAATATACGGCTCAAATTTTTTCTGTATTTTTTCGTATTCATTAGAAATTATCAAATAATTTACAGCACTTAGCCAAGCCTGCGACTTTGCTATCCAAAGATAACCCAAAAGAATGTCTATATCCTCTGAAAGTTGCAACTTAACTTTTTCGTTTTGAAAAGACGCCCAGCCATTTATATTGGAAAGCAAAGTTACAGCTTCCATTATTGCCAAGGCCCTGTCTTTCGCCCTGTTTTTTAGCGGATCGGATTCTGGAAAAAATTCCAAAACTTTGTAAACCGCATTTGTTAGTCTCAAAAATTGCTCGTCCATAATTTTAACGTTCAGTCATTTTAGCATTATTTTTTTTGAGTGGCAAATTGTCCGCAGGCGGCTTTTATGTCGTCCCCAAATCTGTAGCGTTGAGTGAAATGAATTTCTGCTTTGTCTAAAATTGCCTTAAACTTTTCTACCTGTTTGGTTTTTGAAGCCTTGAAAATGCCCGTGTCATTATATAAAATTAAGTTAACAAAATATAGTTTTTTATTCATCAACTTTGCTAATTCTCTTGCACACTCCTCCGTATCATTAACACCATCTATTAAAACATATTCAAACATTACTTTTCTCTTTGTTTTTGCTATATAGCTGTCTATTGCTTCAAAGAGTTCTTTTAGGTTGTGCATTTTGTTTACAGGCATTAGCTCGCTTCGCAATTTGTCATTTGGGGCATGCAAAGAAATTGCCAAGTTAACATGAAGAGGCTCATCTGCAAGTTTCTTTATTCCTGCAACGATACCCGAAGTTGAAATGGAAATAGACCTCACTCCAATATTAAAACCCTTTGGATCGTTTAAGAATTTTACAGCAGTCCAAACATTTTCATAATTTAAAAAAGGCTCCCCCATTCCCATAAAAGTGACATTCGTCACACGAATGTCATTCCCAACTTGATTGGGAATCCCTTTTTTCAAATAACGGTCAAAGAAAATCACTTGCTCTAAAATTTCTCCCGCAGTTAAATTTCTTTTTAAACCCATTTTCCCTGTTGCGCAAAATTCGCAATTCATTGGGCAACCAACCTGGCAAGAAACACACACGGTGTTCCTTCCATCCTTATGTCTCATTAAAACAGATTCTATTTCATATCCGTCATGCAAAGTAATTTTTGCCTTTACGCTGTCTGATTCTTTAGAAACCAATACATCTGAAGCAATTTCCAGCGGGCATTTTTTGTTTAGCTCTTCTCTCAATTCTTTTGTAAAAAAAGTTGCCTCATCCCAATTTGAAATAAAGTTCTTAAAAATCGCCTCTTTGGCTTGCAAAAGGCGATACTTAGGCCCATTTTTTAATACTTCCTCCAGTTTTTCTATATCCATGTATAGCAAAAATTATACCCCAAAATTCCTAAAAAATCAACCTGGGATAGCGGTATTTATTGTAATTGTTTTGCTGGTATCTGTGGTTGTATTGTTTGCCTCGTCAGTTATTACAACCTTAATTGTGTATATTCCGTCTGGCACAACTACTCCCAAAGAATCTTTTCCATCCCAGGTTTTTATTTGAGGATTTGTTACGCTGTTAGATTGATAAAAATTTTCAAAAACTACATTGCCCAATGAGTCAACAATATCCACATTTGCTTTTACCACCTCGGAAAATTTCCAATCTATATCGGTGTCGTCATCAACTCCGTCATTGTTTGGAGAGATGGTTGTTTTGCTGATTGTATAAATAATAATACTCGGCGGAGTTATGTCGGCAGGATCTACTGTAATTGTAAAGATTGCTTTTGTTGAGCCGTCTTCTGCCGTTACCACAACTTTGTCTCCCGTAATAACAGGGTTACTAACTGCAGAAAAATCTATTGAAGCGCCTACAGGATAAGTAAAAACAGGCTCAAATTCTATTTTTGAAGTGTTTGCGCCGAACCCCATCAATAGTACCAGCCACATTTATTAGAACCCCCTTTGCGTCGTAAGTGGCTTCCGGCCAACTAAGAACATACGAATTTGTCACTTTTAGCTCCACGTCACTGCTTGGCTGTAGTTTTGTATTGTCAGGGGCAAGCGCCGTCCAAACTGCTCCATCAAAATATGCCCTGTAATATTTACCAATGGGAAATGCGCCCGGACAAGGAAGCGTTCCGCAATAATAACCATAAAAATCATATTCTCCAATATCGGTAAATCGGGACATGTCGTTAGACAAAGTTGGAAAAAATGCCTCGCAAGATCCATTGGTCATTGATATCTGGTTATCCTTGGCAGGAAAAACATTTTTATAAGTTTTAGCTTCAAATGAACAAAAATGCCATTGATTTGGCACAAAGTCGCGGGTGCGCAAAACAATATTTGAACCGTTGATGCTATCAATTGTTCCCTGCGACCAATTTGTTGTGTCCACACTAATTGTATAAGTGGCTGTTGCTACCCCATCTTCTGCTGTAACAACAAAAGTATTTCCATTTGCAACAGGATTTTCAACTGCTGAAAAATCTGCGCTTGCTCCCGTAGCCAAAGTTATAGCAGATTCAAAATATGTTTTTGCTGTTTTATAACCAACCCCGGAAACAGTTCCGGCGCCATCTACAAGCGCGCCAACCGCATAGTTTTCCGAGGTAACCGAGGCATCATTGCTTAATATTTTGTTAATTGTAATTGTTTTGCTTATGTCGGTAACCAGGTCACCCGCCGGATTTGTAATAACAACGCTAATTGTATATATTCCATTTGCAACAACTACACCGGAGTTATCTTTCTCATCCCAAATTTTTGGGTCGGGATTCTTTACAGAAGAACTGCTGTATAAATCTCTAACTTTTACGCCCAAGCTATTTAAAATATCAACATCGGCGTTAACCGTTTCGGAAAACTCCAAATCAATGGTTAAGTTGTCAATTATATAAGTTGTAATACTCAACTGATTTATCGGCGGTACATAGGTTATATTTCCAGATTTTGGAGTTGGATTTTGCAACTCAAAATCACTTAAATTATTATTTGTCTCTTCTTCTGACCCGTCACTTAAAACTTTTCTACCAATGCTTTGTCCGACATCAGGATTTTGAGTTGCCAATAATTCCGGATCACTGGCATCTCCAAAACCCAATTTATCAGAAATTTCCCCATTGGGATTTTTAAGAGCAAAAGAATTGTCATTAGTAATTGAGCTGTCTGTAAAAATATCTCCCAAATTTGCATAAAAGTCTGTTCTGGCAATTAAAAAATACCCTTTTGCCAATATTGTTTTTTCAGAAAATAACCTGCTTGAAGCATATGTTGACCAACTTTGGCTCCCTGCTGTTTTTCTATGCAAATACCAACCGGATAAATCAACATCCGAATTGTTTGGATTGTACAATTCCACAAATTCATCTTTTGCATCTGCTGTGCTTTCCAGCTGTACCTCGGAAATTAAAATATTTGGATAAACTATCTTTGCAGATGATCCCCCACTAGAGCTATAAACGCTACTTAGCACAACTTCTGGCAAGACTATTTGTGGTTGTGGTTGCTGTTGAATTTCTTCTGGAGTTTCTGTTTTAGCAATTGCCAGAATCACGGGCGCCTCAATGGGTTTTGGAACTAAAATATTTATTTGTTCTTGTATTGTGTCTAGCTTTTCTTGAATATTATCTAGCTGGTCTTGCAAGGTTATTTGCTTTGGTTGAGGTTTTGGAACCACTGGAGGATTATTGGCAGGAGTAATTATTTGGTCTGAAGCTACATTTACAACCACAGGCGGATTGCTCACAGCCGGCGAGGCAGTTAAACCCGCGCTCCACGACCTGACATTGGCTAAAACTTTTGATGTTCCAGAAACAACCCATTTTCCAAAGTTAGACATAAAATTCCCCACTGCATTTGCCACCTCCGCCATTTTGTTTTGAGGCAATAATCCTGTTGTAAGGCTTTCTGGGTGTTTTCCTGCGTTATCTAGAGCATAAAGACCGGTATCGGAAATCCAATAAAAAATACCCTTTTTAGGCTTTACAAAACACTCCTCTTTATCTGCATTTGCAGTTAACTGCCCTATTTCGCTATTGATGTCACCAATTATCCTATCTGCAGCCAGGGCCAAATAACTTTTGCTAAAATAGTGACCGCCCGCATCATCATTTTTTTGATCTTCGGGCAGTTCAAAAGTAATATTTGCAGGCAAGGGTTCTTTTGCCTTTATCGCTTGAGCTTTTTCCCTTACTGCCTTAATTACTTTGTCGGTGTCGGAAGTTGCATATTTCCCGTTGCCAGCCACCCAGCTTGCGGTGGACCCAACATTATATACACCAACAGAATTTTTATCCATTTCTCCTTTGCCTGTTAAATATTGATAACCGGCATTTGAATAAAAACTGCCCTGAGAATAACCCAGCAAAAGAACCTTTTGAGTTTTTAGGTTTTCATGAGCTTGGTTTAAAATATCAGTTAGATCATGATCCACCGATTCGCCAAGCAACATTTGAAGCGCCACCTGAACAACATCAACCGCCCCACCCCCATGCGATGCATTAAAGCCATTGATAAAATCCACATCTTTCCTGTCAGATATTTTTACAAATCTTCTCTTGAGTAACTCTTTGTCTGCAAGAGCTGATTTTTCATCGCCAAAAATACCATTTATATAAATAACCGTAGTCCCAGTTTTAGCACAATCGGCAAAACCATAAGCAGGTAGTGCTAAAAAAAATAAAATTAATAATATTGGGACTATTTTCATACTATTTAATCTCTATATCGCACTCTTGCGCCGAGGAGGTTGAGTAGGTAGTCATATATTTTTCTAAATTACTTGCTTGTTTTTTTAATCGTAAATCTGTATTTATTTCTGATTGCTCAACTTCTTTAATTCTATCGTCCGCTATAGCAAAATTAGCTTTTGAACCTGTGTTATCGATACATGACTGAGCACTACTTCTCTTTTGTAAAATCGCTACCAGTGTCTCCGAATTATACACCTGCGTTAGCTCCAATTGCAATGCCTGGGCGTATTGAAGCATAGCTTCACGGATTTTGGGGTTGTCGGGGTATTTGGCAAAAATTTCCAGCTCAACGTCATCCCTAATATAGTTATTATTTGCGTCTATGCCAGCTATGGTGGAGTCGTTAAGGGTTTGGTCTGGTTTTGGGGGCAAATTTTTGCCCATAACGTCTTCAAGTGTAATTTTTTTAGAGTTTATAAAATCAATTGCTTTTTGGGTTTTATCTAAATAGCTCAAATGCCAGGCGCCCGCAATGAAAGCTGCAATATATAGCACTATAAAAAAATAGTAGAAAAATCTATAAATTTTCCAAACTTTGGCAAGTTTTGGAAACTTTTGGTAAAAGAAAAATAAATAAACAGTGGGCAGGGTCACAAAAATCAAAACAAAAAGCCCAATTCCCAGTTGGACCGCATTTTCCGCAAAAACTATTTTTGCCAGAAATACATACGCAAGAGCAATTAACATTAAAATTTTTCCCAAAGATTTTGCCGAGTCTGTAAAAATATTATTCATAAAAAATTTATTGGCCCTTCGAGTTAACTCAGGGCATTAATAGTTGCAGTAGTTTAATAATTATACTCCTAATTAAAAATTAGTGTCAATTTTCTCCCAAGGCAAGTTTTCTTTTCCAAAATGGCCGTAGGCTGCAGTTTGTAAATAAATTGGTTGGCGCAAATTTAAGCTTTCAATAATGGCTCGTGGCTTAAAATTATACTTAACATCTATTAAATGTTTTAAGCTTTCCCCATTTTCGTTTATGGCATCCACCATTAATGGCTCTGCCCTACCAATAGCGTACGCCACAGAAACCAAACATTCTTTTGCCAGACCCTTTGCCACAATATTTTTGGCAACATAACGCGCCATATAGGCTGCAGAACGGTCAACTTTGCTTGGGTCTTTGCCTGAAAAGCATCCTCCCCCATGAGTAATTAAACCGCAATAGGTATCCACCATAATTTTTCTGCCCGTTAACCCTGCGTCTGCCTCAAAACCTCCTTGCACAAACCTGCCGGTTGGGTTTACCAAAATTTCTATATTAGAAATATCTCCAATAATTGGTCTTATCAATTTTTCTGTTAAGGTTTGCTTAATTTCTTCTTGAGTTATGCCTTCATCATGCTGTGTACTTACTAAAATGGTTCTTATTTTTCCATTATCCATTGTTATTTGAGTTTTTCCATCGGGCTTTAGCCAAGAAATAGTTCCGTTTTTTCTTAATATTTCTAAACCTTTTGCCAGCGCATGAACTGCCACAACAGCCTTTGGCAAAAACTCTGGAGTTTCGTTTGTTGCATATCCATACATTATTCCTTGGTCGCCGGCTCCCCCCACGTCAACCCCCATGGCAATATCTGGAGATTGTTTTACAATTCTTGTAATAATTTCTAAATCTTTTGTATATCCAATTTTTTCATAAACATCTCTTGCTATTTTTTCTGCATCAAAATTTGCTTTTGTTGTAATCTCCCCACCAATTACCAAAAGCCCGTGATTTCCAAAAGTTTCAATTCCCGCCCTGGTGCCTGGGTCTTGCGCCAAGCACTCATCTAAAATTGCATCAGAAATTTGGTCGCAAACTTTATCTGGATGTCCAGAAGTTACGCTTTCCACAGAATATACTTTTTGGTTATAGAACATTTTATTCTTAAATTATTTAATAATATAACATTGCTTAACAAAAAAATCTTCCCAACAAGAAAGATTAAGTTACGCTATCTTTCCCCATTTGGGGCTAGAATTAACACTTTATCCGCGAATTAATCGGGACAAGTTGTTGGGCGGTCATAGAGCTAGATCTCTCGCGCCACTCTTGATATTTAAATTGTTAAATGAATTATAGCAAATATAAAAAAGAATGCAAAGGTTGACTTAATCAAATAATTGTTGTAATATATTAATGGATCGTTGTAACTAATCAGACCTCCAACATAAGGGTTTGTTCCATGAGAACTGCTTCTACTGCCACCTCTGTTGCACAATCTCTCTTGATTCCTGCCCAAGCGGTAATGAACGGATTCTGCTACGCCTACTCGTTGGCCCTCCTTGAAAAGCTCAGTCGGATGATACAGCAGGACAGGGTCTTTGTGGGCGGAAATGAAAAAGCCAAACGCAACCCGACTGATTCATTTCAACTCACAGAAGTTGCCGATGCAGTATGCTCCGCACTGGGCAAGCAGACCGGCATCACCCTCGGGCAATCCTCAGATGGAAGAGTGAGCACTTTCTACTCGCACGTCAGCGAGTTTCTCGCCATTTTCGAGGCGCGATAAGCCTGCACGTCGGGCTCGGCTCAACGCAAAAGCGTCCCTCACGGAACGCTTCTTTTTTTACTATTTTTATCGTTTTGATTTTTCCAACCTCATTCTTTCGGGAGCTTTTGGTAAAATTCTTGGAGTTTCAAAAACAATCTTGTCTTTGTCTGCATCAATCAAAACCCTGCTTCCTTCTGCAATTTCGTTTGTAACAATTTTAACAGACAAAGGATCCAAAATTAATTTTTGTATTACTCTCTTTAACGGCCTGGCTCCCAAATTTGGATCAAACCCTTCCTTTGCCAACAAATCTTTTGCCTTTTCAGAAATAGAAATTTTAATTTCTTTATTTGCCAATCTCTTTTCAACTTTAGACATTTCCAGGTCAACAATTTTCTTAATTTGTTCTTTTTGCAAATAGTTGAAAATAACAATTTCGTCAATTCTGTTTAAAAACTCCGGCCTGAAGGCGTCTCTTAAAGAATCAAATATTTTTTCTCTCATACTTTCTCTTTCTGCCAATTCAACTTCCGAGTTAAACCCAAGCGTAGACATTTTGTTAATAAAGTCAGACCCTTGGTTTGATGTCATTATAATTATTGTGTTTTTAAAGCTCACCAGTCTTCCTTTAGAATCGGTTAATCTTCCATCCTCAAAAATTTGCAACAAAATATTAAACACATCTGGGTGCGCTTTTTCTATTTCGTCTAAAAGCAAAACAGAATATGGTCTTCTTCTCACCTTTTCTGTTAATTGGCCGGCTTCTTCGTACCCCACATATCCCGGAGGGCTTCCAATAATTTTAGAAACGGTGTGACGCTCCATATATTCAGACATGTCCAGCCTTACCAGCGCCTTTTCATCGTTAAATAAAAACTCGGCTAAAGCGCGGGCGCATTCTGTTTTTCCAACTCCGGTTGGACCCAAAAATAAGAACGAGCCAAGCGGTTTGTTTTCTTCTGAAATACCTGCCCTTGCTCTGCGTATGGCTCTGGAAATTGCCGAGATTGCTTCCGCCTGTCCAACAACTCTACGATTTAAAGTATCTTCCATTGTTTCCAATTTTTTGGCCTCTTCTGCAATTAATCTTGTGGCAGGGATTCCCGTCCACCTTGAAACAACTTTTGCAACTTCTTCTTCGGTAACTTCCTCTTTCAACAATCTGTGCTCTTTTTGTATTTTAATAAGTTTTTGTTCCACGGCAGCCAAGTCTTTCATTAACTCTGGAATTTTTCCATATTTTAATTCGGCAACTTTTTCTAAGTCTGCTTCTCTTTGGGCAATATCAACCTGATGATTCATTGCGTCAACTTTTTCTCTAATTTCTTTTATTTTATTAATCAATTCTTTTTCTGCCTCCCATTTCATTCTCAAAGATTTTGACTTTTCGTTTAGGTCGGCCAATTCTCTGGCAATTGATTTTAACCTTCTCTCAGACCCCTTTTCTTTTTTTAGAGCCTGTTTTTCAATTTCCAGTTTTGTAATATCTTCGTTAAACTTTTCCAATTCTTGAGGGTTAGATTCTATCTCAAGTCTTAGCGCGCTGGCGGCTTCATCCATTAAGTCTACTGCTTTGTCCGGCAAAAATCTGTCTGCAATGTATCTGGAAGCCAAATCAACCGCGGCTTTAATTGCCGAATCCTTGATTCTCACTCCATGGTGAACTTCATATTTTTCTTTAATTCCTCTCAAAATTGCAGTTGCGTCGTCAATGTTTGGCTCTTGCACATAAATTGGCTGAAACCTTCTCTCCAAAGCCGCATCTTTTTCAATATATTTTTGATATTCTTTAATTGTGGTAGCTCCAATTGCACGCAATTCGCCACGGGCCAAAGCAGGCTTTAACAAGTTAGAAGCGTCAATTGCTCCTTCGGCTGCTCCTGCTCCCACCAATGTGTGCAACTCGTCAATAAACAAAATATATTTTCCTGCGGAACGTTGCAATTCTTTTAACAAGGCTTTTACTCTTGTTTCAAATTCTCCTCTATATTTTGTTCCTGCAATTAAAGCCCCCAAATCCAAAGAAATAACTTCTTTATTTTTTAAAAATTCGGGCACATTCCCCCTGGCAATTCTTTGGGCAAACCCCTCAACAATTGCGGTTTTTCCAACACCTGCTTCTCCAATTAATACAGGATTATTTTTTGTGCGTCTGGAAATTATTTGCATTAATCTGCGGATTTCGTTGTCGCGTCCAATTATTGGGTCAATCTTTCCAGCCGACGCCAAGTTTGTTAAATTCCTGGTATATTTTTCTATAACTTGAAATTTTGACTCCGGCTCGGGATCCGTGATGCGTTGCCCTCCCCTAACTTGTGACAAAACTTTTAAAACAGATTCGTAATCTAATTTTATACTTTTTAGGTCCGCCGAGTTCCCCGACATAAATCCTGTTTTTTCTAAAACATCTTTTGCGTTTGATTTTGTATCCAACAAGGCCAGCAACAAATGTTCCACAGAAATAAATTCATCGTTCATTTGCATTGCCTCTTGTCTTGCCCTGTCTAAAACTTTTGCCATATCTTGTGTTAAATAAAATTGGCCAAAAGATTGTGGCGAAACTGCTGTTGGAATTTTTGATATTTGTGTTTCAACTTTTTTTCTTAAAGCTTCAATATCAACTCCAATTTTTTGCAAAACGGTTATTATAATACTTTGTTCTTGAGTCAGTAACGCAAAAAGAAGGTGCAAGGCATCTATTTGAGCCTGGCCCTTTTCTTGCGCCAATTGTTGAGCCTGCATTAAAGCATCTTGGGCTCTGTTTGTAAAATTATTTCCTCCATTCATAGCTTGTTTTTAACATATTTTTAGTAAAAATTCAACCCTTATCACCATTGACAATAGCAATATTTTATGCTATCGTTATATTGCAAGTTGCAGAAACGTATTTGCAACATAGTAATAAGTTCATTTTATGGGAGATTGCCTTCATGGCATCTACAACACGAGAACAGCGACGCGAATTGGCAATTGAGGGATTCTTTCGGGCCGATGGCCTGCCCATCTATGATGGGATGAGCCCTCAAAATTGCGGCGTCATCCGGCGCCCGATGACGGACAACCCCTATGGCTACCGCGACTTCGACCGGGGCATCATGGTGCTGTACCCCGAAAAGACCGACGAGGTCTGGATTGCCTACGGCCGGCACGACAACACTTTTCTGCGAAGCATTTGCCCTATTTGGGGCACCACCGTGCCTTGCAACCGGGGCGAACACATTCTGGCATGGATGATCATCCGGCGCCTGAGCGAACCCAACTGGATGCCTCTTGAAGATGGCACACCGGTCGCCTTGGCCACCGCGTCCGCAGGCTAGCCAGCCTGCACCTCGAAAGTTTTTAAAGCCTATTGGAGAAGAGGCACATATCTTCTCCATTTTTTTATACGTAAGAAACAAAAAAAATGGCGTCCTCGACCTAAGTCGGGACGCCCTACTGGACTATTTCCTTGAGTTGAAGATTTCAAGTTGCAACTTGATGTGGCGTTCCAGAAACGCAACATAACGTTTGAGCAGTCGCCTGCGACGCTCGCCGGCAAAAATGCCCTTGAGGTCATCTGGCGGATAAAGCTCCTCGACGATGGTCCTGAGACCATCAACGAGTCCGGCAAATTCGCCGAACAAGCTGTCCTGGCCGTCGGCCTGAGCTAGCGCCTCTTCAAGGCACTTCCTTTCTTGATCCACAAGCCAGGTGCGGGCACCGATGTTTCCTTTCTCGTGCTCGTCGATGTACTTGGTCAATGAACGGAGGGTTGCCACCCGGTAACTTTGCCTGCCACGGCCGTTCTGGCTGATTTCCATTTTTCCCTTGATGACATCCCTGTCAATCATTCTCGCCACCTCCCTTGTCTTCTTGCCAAGAGCCTTGGCAATTTCCCCAGTCTTGTACTTTCTGGTCATAACCGGCGACTCCTATTGAGAAAACTCCGTTTGAAATACCCTATTTATAATATATCATAATATTACATCAATGTCAACAAATTAGCTCTATTTTACCCCTTACCCCTTGACAAGGTGTCTTAAATATGCTATACTTGACTATAAGGTAAAGATGTTGCCTTATTCCCTGCTTTTAGACCATTAGTTGAATACCGATTTGTTATCAATGAAGTTATGAATTTCTTTAGTGGTTTAAAAGGAGGGAATGGTTCCCTCAGTATGCAGTTCTTTGTTCTTTCCAGGAGTATCTGGTGATGATGGACAGTTTGATGGGTCCGATGGTTGTTGTGGCGGCTTCCGCGTTGTTCGCACTGGCGTCCTACACACTGAAAGACAGTGTAAACTTCAAGATCGTTTCAACGATCAAAAAGATCCTCCGCAAGTAAAATAAGTGGCGTAAGCCACAACATAGCCTAAGGGAAAGAGGCGTCATGACTTTCCCACCTTACCTAAGAATTTAATTAAAAAATTGAATGTTTAGGTAAGGATTAGTTGCAATCCTGAAATGGATTTTTACAAATCAGCCGTTGCTGCTCGCCCTCCCGGCAAGTCAGCAAAGCAACACGGCACAGGCCAATTTCTGGAAAGGATCCAGTTATGGCACAAAATCTGTTGGTTGGAGTGAGAGTTCCCAAGATTGCCAGGCGCGAAGCTATGGCTCACCGGGCTATTCAGTTGGCCCGACGGGAATCTCCGATTATGCGTGTATTCCATCAAGTGGTCTCAATGACACCCCAACGGGTGCCGACACCACAGAACTTCGGACACAAGGTCCTCCAACGGATCGGCTAACTGTCCTCGGACAGGGCAACAACTAAGGGGCAAGTCTTTTTCCAAAAAGGCTTGCCCCTATTAAATTACACAAAAAAAGCGGCTCATTGCTGAACCGCATTGCTTTCATGTGTGGCAATATATCGCCACACCTCCTCAAACTTTTTATAGCGCTCCCCCCTGGTAAACAACCAATCTCTTCTGACCCATCTTCTTATCAGGTCTCGGGGAATATCGCTATCGGGAAGAAACTTTGGCTCGTTAGAACCAAAACCCTGAACGTCCAGCATGGCATTTCTACTGCCATTTTTTATCTGGACAACGGGAAATCCCTTTCCCTTTAAAAAGGCACAAGCCTCCTTCACAACTTTCAAGCTGTGTCCTTGCAAAGTGACTATCATTGCAGTATACCTCCCAATTGGTAATGAGCTAAAGAAAAAAGCCCTCCTTCACGAGAAGGGGGCTTTTTTGAATTTTCTAAGTTTTACTTTATTTTAGAACACTCAAAACAATCTCCTTCTCTAAGGGGCTAAAGTAAAACGAAAAGGATGTTTTAAGATTGTTTTGACTCATACAAATTTATATTAACAAAATAAAAAAACGTGTCAATATTAGCTGGTTCTCTCTCCCAAAGTTACATCCAGGCTCATCTCTTTTTCGGCTCTTAGTATTTTTAACGTAACTTTGTCTCCAGAATTATATTTTCCAATAAGTTTTGACATTGAACTATTTTTAGAAATTTTTTCTCCGTTAATTTCCAAAATAATATCTTTACTTTTTATCCCTGCTTTTTCTGCAGCAGATCCTTTTGTAATTGCAGACTCGCCATTATCGCCCGCCAACACAAATGCTCCATAATCAACCGACAACTTATACTTTTGTTTTACATCATCATTAACCAAAACATATCTTACCCCCAAAAAAGGATACACAATTTTTTTATTATTTGAAACTTGCATTATATCTCTTTTTGCCAAATTAATCGGAAGCGCAAAACCAATTCCTTGCGCACCCTGTGCCACCGCCGTATTAATTCCAATAACCTCACCCTTCAAGTTTAACAATGGCCCTCCGGAGTTCCCCGCATTAATAGCTGCATCAGTTTGAATAATTCCTTCAAGAGTTTCTGAAAAACTTCCAATTTGGTCAGACGCCGAAACTGTCCTTCCAAGACCGGAAACAACTCCCACAGAAACAGTGTTACTAAATTGACCCAAAGCGTTTCCAATGGCAATTGCGGTTTGGCCAATTTGTATGCCATCTGAATCAGCCAAAATCAGCGGGACAAATTTTTGGTCAGACCCGCCTTGCTGCGAGGCAGGTTGCACCCTTATTATGGCTAAATCCTGAACAGGGTCTAAAGCCAAAACTTTTGCAGGGTGTTTTTTCCCGTCATTTGTATAAACAGTGTATTCGGCTTTTTTATCGGCAACAACGTGTTTATTAGTTAAAATTAGGCCATCTTGGGAAACTATAAATCCCGACCCCGCTCCAACCTCTTGTAGTTTGCTTCCTTTTTGAACATATTGAGGAATTTGGAAGTCAAACGGAGAATCATCGCCAAATGGATTCACGAGTTGCTGTTCGTAAATTGGCACATTTTTTGAAATGACAATACTCACAACAGAAGGCGTACTTTTTTTGGCTGCATCAATTATTGCCTGTTCGTAAGAAACGTCCGATGTGTACACAGCCGGAACAGGCTTAACATCTTGGGGCTGTTTGGTTGTCTGGGTTTCAAAAATTTTCAAAAAACTTTTGGCCCGCTCCGGGAAAATATACGACAAACTGGTAAAGGCAATTGCAAAGGCCACAACCAAACAAAAGCCTCCCCAAAAAAATCTGTCTTTTATGAGTTGTTTGGTTTTAGCTTTTATAATATTAAAATCTGTTTTTGGTAGTTCGTACATATTTTAAAATATACGGATTAAAATTTATTTTTGGTCTCCATTATAGTGGTTAAATTTATAGTCAAATATATTTGTTCTAATTGGTCCAAAAATCATCATATATAGCTCCGCTAAAATAAATTTTATATAAGTTTTTATCCTGCCGTCTTTTTCGTATCTTCTTATGGAAATATGAACAGGCAACTTATCTAAAAAAACAAACTTGGATATTTTTTTGCCTTGCCTCACGTAATGATGGTCTTCTGCCAGTTTTATAGTTTCGTCAAACCCTCCAATAGCTCTATGAACCTCTTTTGTAGCAAAAATTATTGCTGCAGCATGAGGCAAAAAGGCCTGAGTCAACTTGGCGGTTGTATTCCAAAAAGACAAGGCAAACCTATCCAGCCATATTCCCCCAATCGGTAAAATTGGGAAACCCGCCACTCCAATATTTTTTTTAATAACTATTTCGTTTAAATCTCCCAAAAAATTTTTGCTCGGTAAAATAGAATCTGCATCAATAAAAAACAAAAACTCTCCGCTGGCAACTTCCGCTCCTCTATTTCTGCCAACAGAAACCGGCCCGCCCTCAACCACCTTGCATCCATATTTTTCTGCAATCTCTCTAGTTCTGTCTGTTGACCCCGCATCTGCAACAATAATTTCATAGTCACTAAAATCCTGGTCTTTTATAGAAGCCAGGAGCAAGGGCAAGTGCTTTTCTTCGTTTAACGACGGAATTACAATACTTAACATTAATTGATTCTAATAAAAAAAGCCCGCTGTTGCAACTTGCAATGGCGGGCAAACTGACTCCTAGTCGTTAGGCGTTTTTGATTTCCTCGCGGACCTCCTGGGCGACCTGGGCGGAGCGTTCGGCTCTCAGATCGTCGATTCGGAAATCCTTGGGCATCTTATAGATGTTGAGTGTGTACCCCTCACCCAAGAGAAAACTCAACCATCCGGGGCAGTAAAAACCACCCCCGCTCACACCCATAGGAAACCGCCTCTCAACCACGAGGCCCACGCAGTCTTGGCCTCCGACGCGCATGATTGCTTCTTCTATATTCTCGCATAACCGAGATTTGCACATGAAACAACCCTGGTTGTCAAACAGGAAAAACCGTCCGTGTTCTGGGTTCGTTGCTAAGGGGCGATCCACGCGAAGTACGTGAATTGCCTCAACCCTGGAAGGCCGAGCAATCTGCCGCAAACACGGGAACTCTCCATAGAACGCCACAATCTTTTCGCAACTCATCGTACCCATGCTGCACCTCTCTCTATGGCATCACGCCATGGCTGGAAATCGGCTTCACGCCGAAACCTGTTATGCCTTTAGCTTCACGCCAAAAGCAATGAAAAGGACTATATTTTATTATAGCACCTTTTTATATCTATGTCAAGATTTTACTTTTCTTTTCTCATAGACTCCCTCTTCGCTCTTTTCTCTTTTTCTATAATTTTTTTTAGGGTTTCTTGAAAATATTTTTTGTCTACCTCGCGTCCACTCTCAACAATAGTAGCTCTCATTTCATCATCTGCTTTTTTTTGAATTTCTGCCAACCTTTCTTTTACATTTTTATTCTTATCACTATTTTCCCAATGAAGGCTCCTCTCCACTACAGTACCCCCTGTTCCAGGCATTTTTCCGAAAAGAAGAGCATCGGCCAATCCTCCTCCACTATCTCCCTTTTCAGCTTTTTCCATATTCCATCGCGCACTGTTAGCAATATGAAACAACCGACTTATATTTCCCCATCCCTCCTCAACTGAATAAAAATGTTCTTTTCCAATAGGGATTACAAGCTCTTCGCCGTTCTTTGCAAAAACATATTGACCTGTTTGGGATATTCTATGACAGGAATCATAAACAAACTGCCAGGTTTTTTGTTTTTCAACCCATTGCGGGTCTTTCTCTTTTTCCTCCTGTGTCCTATTGTCCGGACACTTTCCGCCCGGCTCACATCCAGTCTCAGACAAAGCAGCCCCTGCCATAACACCCGCAATCGCTTTCTTTATAAAACTTCTTCTGCTTACTTTTTTGTCATCTTCTGGTTGTTTTGGCTCGGACTCGGGCTGTGCAGGAGTAATTGGCTCTTCTTTTTCGCGAGGACCTGATTCTGGATTAAACATATTTTTATTTTTTAATTTTTATTAAACAATGTTTTGGCCTCATTCCAAATATCGGGCTGACTTTGCGTTGTTTTTAGCCAATACCACCACTCTGCTCCCCAAAAATAAAAAGTGTCCAAACCGGTTGCTTTTGCAAATTCTACATTATCTTTAAACTTTTGCAAGTTCATTGTCTTAAATTGATCCTCCAACGAAACTTTATAAAAAGGTTTTGAAACCCATGGCTCTGCCTGGAGCTCAATGCAAATAACTTTTTTCTTAAAAAATGTATTTATTAATAATTCTTTTCTATGATAAAAAACCGGCGTAAAAAGATAGTGCATATAAAAACCCGAATTATCGGAAATATGAGCCCAAGCATCTCTATACAATGTAGTTCCAACAATATCTCCAACCTTGGCCACATCAAACCACATAGATCCTTCACCGGAGTCAGAAACAATAACCTGCCTTGCATGGTCTAAAGACTTTACCAACTCAACCTCCTTTTTTAAAAAATTTCCGTCATTATAATACCAGGCAGGACATTTTCCAAACACAAAAAATGGCTCATTTTCAACTTGCCAATAAGCTATTTCCGGTGCATCTTTATACCGCAAAACAACTTCTTTTATATATTCAAAAAGCTCTTCTTGCTGGTCTTGCAGAGACAAGTCAGTTGTCCAGATTGGCGCATGGCATTCTGGCCATCTTCCGGTTTTTAACCCTAAAACATAAATAATTTTTACATTATTTTCTTTTGCCGTTTTCAGTTGCCAATCTATATCCTTAAAATAATATTCTCCCTTTTTTCCTTCAACCCAATCCCACTGAGTATGAATTTTTATATTTTTTGCACCCAAATCTTTTATAAGTGCCAAATATGTCTCTTTCCAATCCAATTTTAAATTTTCCGCCTGCATTTGAGAAAAATCCACTCCCCACGTTATTTTGCTCGAAACTTTTGTTGTGCCAACAAAAAAATAACAAAAAATACCTGCGCTAATCAGTATTATTGTTACAAGAATTAATAAAAAAACTTTAACTATTTTATGCATTCTGTTTTTGATCCAGCACTATTTTTTCAATAGTATAAGCTCCTCTTTTCTCTATCTCCATAAAACCTTGCATTGCGGCTTCCGCAAAGTCACCTGCGTGCAACAAATCACAAACCCATTGGTCTGCATATTTTGGATCTTCTTGTGGTATTCCAGACCCAATGTGTAAGAGCCACCTTTTATTAAAATCTTCTTGAGAGCCAATAGTTGGAGCAATGATAATTGGAATTCCAAGCCCCGAATAAAAAGACAGCTCGGAAGGCTTTGTCCACAAAATATCAGTTTCTCTTAGGGCAGCATTAAAGTTGTCAAAATATTCTGTTGTTGTAATTCCCGAAACTATGTGAACCCATCCGTCTAATTCTAAATTCTTTAGGTTGTCGGCAAAATATTTTCTTAATTCTTCCCTAACACCAATTGCAATAATAAATCTGCAATTTTTATTTCTTATTTTTTCAGCCAAATTGTTAACTGCCTCCAGGCATATTTCTTTTTGAGCGCCCGCTCCTCCAATAGAAAACATAACCGTTAGGGGATGATTTGATTTTTCGGGAAGCTTGCCCAACACTTCTTTAATTAACGGCCCGTAGGTTTTTCTGTATCTGCCTGCAGGGTCCAGGTTGAGCAATCTGTTTCTAAAATCCTCTTTTATTATTTCTAAATTTATGCCCACATTTTCTTTTGGCAAAGGGTAGCCCGATAAAATAATATTTTCATCTTTTACACCATAAAGTTTTAATCTGTTTTGAACCCAGGAATTTGGCGCAAAATATTTAATTTTGCTTTTTTGAGGATCCAAACTAACCCATGCCCTATTTGTGTCGGCATCGCAGACAACACAATAAATCTGATTTGGATACCCGTTTTCCTCTGCCATAAAAGCCGGCGTAAAAAAGGTGCTCACAATTGGAATTGGATTTTTTTTAAGTCTGTCTATTAAATCATTTCCCCAACCACCTTTTATAAACTTATAGATGTTTTTTAAACTAAATGTCGGTCGGGACATATCTACTTTTGGATAATAGGTCATAATTCGTTGAAACCTGTCCATAAATGCAAAAGAGGCCGTTCCCAATATTGGAACATTTTTCATTCTGGAAACCAATTCATAAAAATATTTTGTCCTTGACCAAACCTTTTTATCTTTTTCGGGTATGCCATCGTAGCTATTGGCATTGATAATTTTGTCTCCAAAAGCAATATCCCGCAATGGATAAGCGGTTCTTTGGTGACCATATCCCATGTCAGCAGCAATAACCCATGCTTTCTTACCTTGTTTTTCTATTTTCATTTTTTTATTATATATATTTAATTATACATTATGTATTGATTTTTAGCCAAATTTGGTATATAATATTTGTGTTGCACTGTATTGGACAGACAGCGCAAATGGACTTTTACAACGAGGATATTCAAGCCATGGACACACCATCTGGGAAAATTTTTGGACCCTATTCGGTCATGCGCGAGACGCCAAAATTGTTGGTTGTTGGTTGCAGCGATCACAGGTTCCATTTCAGGGGTTTTATTGAAGAATACTATGGACTGTCCGAAGGACAGTACCACCTGATTCTCTTCCCTGGCGGATTAGCTCCGCTTGCTCATCCCCACATGGACCCGGCGGCATTCGCCCACGAGATGAAGAAACTTCGAGTGGTTCTAGACAGCAACCCGAGTATCACAAAGTTCGGCTCCATCTCCCATCAGTCCTGCGGGTGGTATCGCGAACATCTTCCTGGCGTCTTAGAACGCGAAGACACAATAGCAATTGGCCGAGCACTCAGAGAGGACTTTCCAAATCACACGGTCAATACGTTTTTCGCGCCATTCGCGGACAACAATCCAACGGCAAAAGTGTTCTTTGTCGAAGAAACCATCGACGAACTAGTCACAGCTCTTTAGGGCCTAAGCCTTAACCCGGCTTCAGCCACACTCACACCCATCCACTCCATACGGCGTGGATTTTTTTAAATAAAGTTTTGCAGATATTTTTTGTTTAAATATCTGGCAACAACAGAGATTATAAAATATAAAATAATCAGCCAAACCCACGAGACATCTTTAAAAAATATTGCCATATAGGGTTGCGAAAATATATCTATTATTTTTACAAAATAAACCAGCAAAACATGGCACGGGAAAGCCAGCACAAGTCCCAAAAAACTATTGATTATGCCCACAAACGCAGAAATAAATCCAAAAATCATTAATGGCTCAACAATTGGCAGTATTAGCAAATTTGTTATGGGAGCTACCAAAGATATATTCCCAAAATTAAAAAGCATTAACGGCAAAGTAAAAATTTGCGCTGAAAGCGTTGTTGAAACTATTAAAATTAATTCTTTAAATTTGTCGTGAAAAATAAATTTAAAAAAATAGTCAAAAATAGGATTTAAATAAATTATTCCCATTGCAGCCAAAAAAGAAAGTTGGAAACCCGCATCATAAAGCAAAAGCAAAGGATTTTGCAAAAGCATTAAGGCGCCAGCCAGCGCCATCATCCTTTGGCTGGCGTTCTGCCTGCCAAAAATCTGAGACAAAAATAATGCCGAACCCATTATTCCCGCCCTAACCCCAGAGGCGGACAGCCCAGTTAAAATAATATATAACCAAACAACCGCAATTGAGCAAATAATCGCCTGCCTGCGCCAAAGCCTAAAAAATAAGAAAATAGGCATTAAAATCATACACAGAATAACTATGTGGGTTCCTGAAACCGCAATAATATGACGCAGGCCGGTAATGTTTAATTTATTTTTTAAATCTTGCGACAAAGCTCCGCTATCCCCTACAATTGTACCCTGCAAAATCAATGACTGAGGGGGCAAAAAACTTCTTTTTATTGATTCTCTTAGGGCTTGTTTTAAAAATAATATTTTTTCGTAAAAGTAAGAAGAAAAATTATATTCAGGTTTCTGGTCTAGTTTTGTAATTTTGGGAAATCCCATTACCGAATAAATGCCGTCTTTTAATAAATAATTTTTGTAATTGAATTCATCGGTAACGCTTGGCGTTTCCAATTTCCCGGCAACCTTTATTTTTTCTAAATATTTATACTCAGGATATTTGTTTGTTGTTATTAAAACTAGGCCATCTTGCGTTTTAACTTCCAGTTTTTGATATGCATCTCCAACATTAGGCTCATTGTTAACTGTGCCCACAAAACTAACCACACCTTTGCCGTTTAATTTTGCCAGTTTATTATTTGCAATATCAAATTCTGTAATTTGCACCCGCATAATTCCCAAAATAAAAACTAAAATACAAAACCCCGCAATGAGAAGAATATTCTTTTTTATAAAAATAAATAAAAATATAATATCAAACAATAAAAAAGCCCACATGACTGGTTGCGGGATTTTTACTAAAGACTCCAAAAAAATTCCTGAGATAAACGACAAACAAAGAAAAAATAATATCTTAGACGGACTCATCCCCTAAATTGGCAAATTTTAAACTTTGGAGAGATTTCCTTTACAACCTCGTCAAAAAAATCTTTCTTAAACGGAGTTATCTTTTCAAATTCGGGGTCAATTGTTTTTGTGGGTACAAAGTTCTGCAAATAATATGTTACATTTTCTCCCCCAATCCAATTTGCAATTTTTATAAAATCTTCTTTTGTATGAACCGTGTTAACAGTTGTTGTACGAAATTCAAACCCAACATTTCCCTTTTTTAAAAATTCAACGCTTTCTTTTATTTTGTCTATTGTTATTCCCTCTATCATTAAATTTTTATAAACAGGGCTTTCTGGAGCAATTTTTATGTCCATTGCCACGTAATCTATCAATTTTCTGGCAACCAAATCTTTGAGCATTTCAGGGTTGGATCCGTTAGTATCAAGCTTCACCAAAAAACCAAGGTTCTTTATCTTTTCTATAAACTGAGGCAAATCTTTATTTATGGTGGGCTCTCCTCCGCAAAGCACAACTCCGTCCAGCAAACCTTTTCTGGATCTTAAAAACTCAAAAATTTCCTGCTCAGATATTCTTGGCTGCCTGGCAATTTTCATTGGCAAAACCAATTCTGCAGAATAGCACCAGGGGCACCTGAAATTGCACCCGGCCAAAAAAATTATGCAGGAGACTTTATCTTGAAAGTCTATTAGCGTTGTTTTTTGTAACCCCGCAATTATCATTAAACTGTCGTCTTTTCTTGAACCTTTTCCATCGGCTTTTCTTCAATTTCACAGGAGGCGCATTGAGCCACCACAACATTTTCCATTACCGACTTACTTTCTCCGGATGGACTAATGACAAACTCTTTCCTTTCCTTAAATTCTTCCTGTTTTCCTTTGTGCCACTGGTTTACGGGCCTGATGTAACCTACAACCCTTGAATATACCTCACAAGGCTGTTTAATTGTGCATTGAGGGCATTCAAAATGTTCACCTGCAATATAGCCATGAGTTGGGCAAATTGAAAATGTCGGAGTTAATGTAATATATGGCAAACTATAATTTTCACAAATTTTCTTGACCAAATTTTTGGCGCTGTTTGGATCTGAAATTTTTTCTCCTAAGAAAATGTGCAAAACTGTTCCTCCTGTATATTTTGCCTGCAAGTCATTTTGCAAATCCAAAGCTTCGAAAACATCATCGGTAAATCCAACCGGCAATTGGCTGGAATTGGTATAAAATGGAACTTCTTTTGTGCCAGCTGTAATAATATCCGGATATTTTTCTTTATCCATTTTTGCCTGCCTGTAGCTTGTTCCCTCTGCAGGTGTTGCTTCCAGGTTAAACAAGTTTCCTGTTTCTTCCTGAAACTTAATCATTGTATCTCGCATAAAATCCAACACCTCCAAAGCGAATTTTCTTCCTTTTGGAGTTGTGATATCTTCATCTAAAAAGTTAAGCAAAGCCTCGTTCATGCCACAAATTCCAATAGTTGAGAAATGATTTCCAAAATAGGTATTTCTCATTTTCTTCATATCCTGCAAGTAATATCTTGAATATGGATACAGCCCCTTTTCCATAAAGTTGTCTAAGGCCTTTCTCTTAATTTCCAAACTCTCTTTTGCCAAATTCATTAAGTGGCTTAATCTGTTTAAAAATTCTGTTTTTGTTTTTGACAAATATCCAATTCTTGGTAAATCTATTGTTACCACCCCGATTGACCCTGTTTTTGGACTTGAACCAAACAATCCTCCGCCTCTTTTATATAATTCTCTATTATCTAATCTAAGCCTGCAACACATGCTTCGCGCATCATCTGGGCTCATGTCAGACTGCACAAAGTTTGAAAAATAATTTATTCCATATTTTGCTGTTGCCTCCCACATTGCTGTTAGGTTTGGATTATCCCATTCAAAGTCTTTAGTGATTGAAACTGTCGGAATTGGAAATGTAAATGGCCTTCCGGAAGCATCCCCTTCCATTAAGCCCTCGTAGAAAGCTTTAATAAACATGTCCATTTCCGGCTGAAACTCTCCGTATGTTTCCTTTTGCGAAACTCCTCCAATAATTACAGGCTGTTTTGCCAAATATGAAGCAGGTTTAATGTCCAAAGAAACGTTCAAAAATGGTGTTTGAAACCCAACACGCGTTGGCACCATGCAGTTGTATAAAAACTCCTGCATTGCCTGTTTAACCTGGTTATAGCTTAAGTTGTCGTATCTGATAAATGGAGCTAAAAGTGTATCAAAGTTTGAGACTGCATTTGCTCCGGCAGTTTCTCCCTGCAAGGTAAACAAAACGTTTACTAACTGACCCAGAGCTGTTCTAAAATGCTTTGGAGGCCTGCATTCAATCTTGCCAGGGACCCCGCCAAACCCCTTCACTAAGAAATCATACAAATCCCAACCTGCGCAATACGGCGCCAATAATTCCAAATTATGAATGTGAAAATCTTCATTGGCAGCAGCATCCCTGATTTCTTTTGGATAAATTTTATTTAACCAATATTTTTTTGAAATATATGAACCAACATATTGATTTAACCCTTGCAAAGAAAAAGTCATATTGGCATTTTCTTTTACCTGCCAATCTATTTCTTTTAGATAGCTGTCAACTTTTTCCGAAGAGTCATCGACGGCTTTTGCGGTTTCCCTAATTTTTCTTCTTTGATCTCTGTAAAGAATATAGGCGCGCGCGGTATCTGCAAAATCCTCAAGCATCAAAGCCTCTTCTACAATGTCCTGGACATGCTCAATATTTGGAACCTCTCCTTTTTTAAATCTACGGTTCAACAAACTGACAACCCTATTAGCAACTTTTTTTGATTGCGCTCCGTCACCCTGTTTTGTTGCTTCCAAAGCCTTATGAACAGCCTCTTCAATTTTCTCTTGCTCAAAAAGCACAACTCTTCCGTCTCTTTTCTGAACTTTTTCAATATGATTCTCTAACTTTTTTTCTTCTTTTACCATGTTTGTTGGGGACAAAAAAAGGCATTGCCTTTAACTAAGCTCGCTGTTCAAAAATTCTGGGAATCTAATTTCTGAACATCGAGTTTATTAAAATGCCTTTGCATGAGCCTTAGCTCTTAATTAATATTTAAAACTCGACTAGATTACTACCATTTTACTCTTTCAAGAGACCCTGTCAAACCCACTTTTTTATGTAAACCTGTGGAAAACTATTGCTAGTGGGTCCCAACATCACTTTTACACACAACTACATCAAGATTTGAATATTTAAGCAACAAAAAAACGCCTTTTTGCGGCGTTTTTTCTTGTTTTTATAACTTGGTTGCAATTACGGTAATTTTTATTTCGCCTTTTTTAATTGTGCTGTCTTTTACTGCCCCAAAAATAATTTGTGCTTTTGGATCAACATTTTTTGTGATGACTTTTGCAGCTTCCTGAATTTCATTTAAAGTTGCATCCTGTCCGGAAACAGAAAACAAAACTCCTTTTGATCCTTTTATAGAAAAGTCTAGCAAGGGAGAATTGATTGCAATTTCTGCCGCTTTCACCGCCCTACCTTCTCCCGATGCTATCCCAGTTCCAAATAAAGCCCTTCCAGAATTTTTCATAATTGACAAAACAGAAGCAAAATCAATACTTATAATTCCAGGAGCCAAAACTAAATCGGTAATTCCTTGAACCGCTTCGTGCAAAACAGAATCGCAAATTTCAAAAGCATTTGAGACGGTAGTTTTTTCATTAATTATTTTTAGAAGATTGTCATTTGAAATAATTAGAAGAGAATCAACCTTATCTTTCAAATTTTCCAAAGCCCTATCGGCCACTTTTCTCCTTTCCAGTCCCTCAAAAGAAAATGGCGTTGTCACAACTGCAATTGTTAAAATTCCAAGAGTTTTTGAAATTTCTGCAACAACAGGAGCAGCTCCGCTCCCTGTTCCCCCGCCAAGCCCACAAGTTACAAAAACCATATCGGCGCCTTTTAAGTTTTCTAAAATTTCTTTTCTATTTTCTTCGGCGGCTTGTTTGCCTTTTTCCGCATCCATTCCGGTGCCAAGACCCTTGGTGATATTTTTACCAATGAGAATCTTTTTGTCTGCTTTTGAAAAGTGCAAAGCTTGAGCGTCGGTATTGAGAGAAATTAGTTCAATTCCTTTTATTTCAAACTTCGCCATTCTTGAAACAGTATTAGATCCGGAGCCTCCAGCTCCAATAACTTTTATTTGAGGATTCATGTTTTTTTTCGCGAGGGATTTATGGGACGAAGAGTTTAAAAATCTTTTTTATTTTTGAGCCCAATCCGCCGACACCTCCAATCATACTCGATTCTGGGCCAAAATCAATCCCTCCTAAAACAAGACCTGCAACAGTAGCCAACGAAGGATCATCCTGCAATCCGACAATTCCTTTTGGCTCGCCTATTTCACAGGCCAATCCTAAAATTTCTTTTGTAAGTTCTTTTATTTTTGGAATTTTAGATCCGCCACCAGTTAACACAACTCCTCCGGGCAATAACTCTTGTTTTCCTATTTTTTTTAGTTCTTTTTGTATCAAATCTAAAATTTCCGTAACTCTTGGTTCAATAATATCCACCAAATTTTTCTTTGTAAAACTTAACGATGAGGACTTGTCAAAAACTTCTATTTTTTTAACCCCACTATCTTTTTTTTCTTTATCTACTTTTACAAGCTGGCACGTCCCATGTTGCTTTTTAATAGATTCTGCAATTGCCACTTCTGTTTTTAATCCAATAGCGATGTCATTGGTTATATTGGCAGATCCAATTGGAAAAATTGCCAAATGGATCAGTTCGCCTTCTTCAAAAACTGCCAACGACGTTGTGGCTGCCCCAATGTCTATTAAAGCCGCTCCCAATTCTTTTTGCTGGGGCGTTAATACTGCCTTTGCAGCAGCCAACGGAGAAGGCACAATATCATTAATTTGTAATTTTGAACTTAACAGCGCTTGAGTCAAGTTTGTAAAATATGGCTGGAAATAACACAATAATAAAACTTTTGCCTCCAATCTTACTCCAGTTAATCCTTCCGGCTCTTTTATTCCTTTTTGATCATCTATTATATACTCTTTTACAAACACATCTAAAACATCTTCGTTGTGGGGAATATTTATGGCTTTTGTAGCCTGTTTTACCCTTTCAACATCTTCTTTGGAAATTCTTTGGTCGGCTCTTGAAACAGAAATAATTCCATCCGATGGTGTTATATATAAATGATTTCCTCCAATATTAACAGAAACAGAACTTATTTTTTTATTTATATCTTTTTCAATACCAGAAATTATCATTTGAATATTTTTTGCGGTTTCATCTATGTTTACAACCGCACCCTTTCTTAACCCAAAAGAAGGAATTTCCGCATAAGATAAAACTTCCCAATCATTGGATTTTTTTTGAACAGCCAAAGCCTTTATACTGTTTGTTCCAATGTCTAACCCTGTAATTATACTCCCTCGTGCCATGAGTTTATATTATTTTATTTTTGATAAATATAAGTTTTGTTTTTTCTCCATTTCTTCTGCTTCTTTCTCGGTTTTTTCGTGGTCATATCCCAATAAGTGTAATATACCATGAACAAAAACTTTCATTGTTTCATAGTTTACAGAAACACCATATTTTTCCGCGTTCTCTTTTACAATATCCGGGCAAATCACAATCTCCCCCAAGACATCTTTCTCGTTTAAATTGAATGACAAGACGTCGGTTGGCTTATCTTTTTTTCTGAACTTTTTATTAAGCTTATGCATTTCCTCTTTAGAAACAAAAGCTAGAGATACATTTTCTGTTCTCTTATTTTCGCCTGAAAGTACTTTTTTTGCAACCTGTGTAAAACTCCGCTTATTTACAGCAAAATTAGTAAGATTGTTTATCTCCAACATAAATGTGTATATTACCCCATTTTACACCATTTCCGCTAAACAAACAAAAAAACCGCCCCTTGGTGGTCTTATTATTTTAAATCAGAAACTTTTATTTTTTCATCGACAGGAAATGTTTTTTTGTTTTCAAACCATAATATAGCGCTACTAGTTTCCCACATTCCATCAACATCACTGATTGTTGTCTTCATCACTTGTTCGTTTTTAAGAACCAAGAAGTGAGAGATGCTTAATATGTGGTTTTTGATATCTTTTAAAAAATTCAAATTATTGCCACGAGCCAATAAATAAATATTTCTAATGCCCATATTTATTAAGGACTCGATGTATTTTAAATACGGATACATCCCCACCTCGTCTCTTTTTTTAGGATCCGCCACGAGGACTATACCAAAGTTTATGTAGGTTCCAACAAAATTTTTTTCTATTTCATTCTCCCCATGTTTTCTATCTACAAATTTGTCTAAAAATAATATAAACCCGTCAATTTCCTTATTAACCTGCTCACTATATTTTTTCAAAGAGCTCCTTTCCCCGTAAGACAGGATTTCCTGCAAAAATAAGCTAATGTATAGACCGCTATTGTCTATTTTAACAAATGAGCCAAAATAATCTTTAATTTTTAAGTCTTTTTTCTCTTCTGCTAGGTAAAAATTGTCATGAAAATATTTTTCGACCCCGACTCCTTGATTCTCGCAAATTTTCTTGGTGGTATATAATTCGATATAGTTTGCTTGTTGCTCTGTTAGAATGGACTTCGATTTATATAATAAGGAATTTTTAATCAGCAAATGCGTGACATTAACAAAATTTTCTTCTTGACTATCACCCTTTTTCATCTTAATTATTACTTTATTATCCCTAAGCAAACACTGGATATCCCTTTCTTTTACCCACTGAATTGAAACTCCATCAATATTATAACCAATTAATTTATCGTTTAACTGTCTTACGGAAGAATTTACATTTATTTCTATATTTTTCGCGATATAATTTTTATTTAACCATAGACATGTATTCCGTAAAAATTTATAAACTGGCAATAATATATATTTGTTTATTTGTTCACACTTCCACAAATAAATTGCAAAAACCATAAAGGCAAACAAAAATCCCCCGCCCCAACTTTTTAAAAACTTCCATATTTCAATCTGAATTGTATCTGCTATCATTTTTATTTAAAAATATTTATTTTTTCAATACAAGCTTTTTTATCGCAACAGAAATTTATATCATCTTTCTCTGGTAATATGGCATAAAAATTATCCTCCCGTATAATATCTTTACAAAAACAACAATATAATTTTTTATCCTTATAATCATTAAATACACCAATTTTTTTTAAAAGACTATCGAGCTCATCGTCATGAATTGCATTAATTTCTTTCTTTTCCATAAAATAAATTTGCTATTTTATTATTTGCTTAAGCTTGACTCCATTTATTGGCAAAGTCAATACTTCCACGCTTCTATGGCAAACAAAAAAACCGCCCTTCGGCGGTTTTTGTTTTTAGGCATTTTTCATAACACCCATTTGTTCCAGGGCAACCAATCCAGATGACACCGCCAGACCAATTATTACCCATGCCAGGGAGCTGGTGCCGACATATGCAAATTCCTGGATAATAACAACTATGGCGATTATAAGAGAAACTAACGAAAGATATTTCATAATTTATTAAACATTAATTTTAATAAAATGACCTTTTCTTTATTATACCACTTTTTCCTTCGTCATAAATTTATTTTATCCTGAGAAAAGACCAAACCCTTCCCCAAAAACTCAATTTTGCATTATTAGCTGAGCTTTTAGTTTCTACTTTATTAACCGGTTTATTATTTTCTACCTTTTTGGTTTCTACTTTTGGAATTTTATATTCAGGAGCTGGGGTGGTATATCCAGTTCCACCCTCAACTTTATGACTTTTAATCGGCTCAATAGGTTGTGGCAACGCTTTTGCTCTATGACAATGATATTCTCCATAAGATAATCCCCATTTTGGACAATTCGTCCGACAAGTATGGCAACCAGACGAATCGGTTCTCCCAGGATGCGCAAAAACTGGATTTGCCACCGAAATCATAAATGCAAAAATTATCGCAATAGTCGTTAGTCTAACCCATTTCCGTTTCATAAATCCATTCATAAATTTATTGCCCCATTAGCTGTTTGCGCTTTTCCCAAAACTCATTAAGAGTTTCTGTCTTTGCTGTATATTCTCCTTTCTCGTCAGTAAAATTAACAACGGCTATTATCTTTTCATTTGTAAAACTATTTTTTACCCATCTTTCCCAAAAAGAATCGCAATAGTGCTTAAAAGTATCTCCGCATTGACCAGAACTTAAATTATAGTCATTGTACCCACCGCTATAAAGACATACGTTTAAATTTTTGTTATAGGCATAACTTGGTTCAATCATATTATTTACACCATAAAGTAGGGTGTCTTCCTTATACGCCTTTAATCCAGCCTCTTTACACTTTTCTTGTTGCTCCAAATATTTTTCTTGAGCTTGTTGTTTTTCTTTAATCTTTTCATTTTGGGGTACGAAGAATATAAAATAATACCCGATAGACAGGGCAATAATGAAAACGGCTACTGCAATAATTATTTTAAACCAATTTTGCCTCATAAATTCGTTCATAAAATTACCACTTATATGGCTTGGCATATCCTTTTTTTCCGGTGTAAGGGTTGTAGTTACCTTTTGTGCTGAAATTATCAAACCTTGTGGAGTTTGGAGAAGTTCTATATGATGGTGCCACATATCTGCCCGTACTTGGCTTATAATAACCCCTAACACTAATGGTTCTAGCATCTACAAAACCAGAAACTCCCAAAAACAGCAACGACAAACAAATTGCAATTATAAATTTTTTCATATTTTTTATTTTAAGACTATTATTTAACTCTACACCGACGAGAAAAATTGTCAAACAATAAAACAAATAACCCACGCGTATCTGGGTTATTCAACTAAAAAGTGCTAGGTCGGACCTAGCACTTTTTTAAGTTTTGATTATTTTGCTAATAATTCTTTTACAATCTTGCTCACTTCTCCTCCGTCTGCCTTGCCCTTAACTTTTGGGTTTAATTCTGCCATTACCTTGCCCATGTCCTTCATCTCGGTTGCGCCGACTTTGGCGATAGACTCTTGAACTAATTTTTTAATTTCGTCTTGTGACAATTGCTCGGGCAAATATTTCATCAAAATATCTATCTCTTTCTGTTCCTTGTCTGCCAATTCTTGGCGGTTGCCTTGTATATATAGAGCAATTGCGTCTTTTCTCTTTTTTATTTCCGAAGACACAGCATCCTGCACTTCCTGGTCTGTAAACTCCGGGTCGATCTGTAAAGATAATTTGTATCTTTTTTCTTTTTCCTTTGCGGAGATTGCAGACAAAAGCATACGCAAAGTGGTAACAACCAATTCGTTGCCGGCTTTCAAAGCTTCCGTTGCGTCTGCCTTAACTTGTTGCTTTAACATATAACTAAGCCTTTGGCTTTGCTAATTTGTCTGCCTTTATTTTGGCAATTCTTTTTGTAACTCTATTTAATGCAGATCTCTTTTTTGCCAAGGCTGACTTTGACCTCTTGTGAAATTGGTTTCCCCTTACCTGAAGCAAAACTCCAGATTGTCTTACAACCTTAGTAAATCTGTGCACTAAATTTTGAGAAGTTTCTTTGTCTTTTTTTGTAACTTGTAGTGACATTTTATTTTACTTTTTTAAATTTTTTAATTTTTCTTTCATTACTTCAACGACCTTGTCGAGTTTTATTTCCTCTTGAGTCCCAGAATCCATATCTCTCAAGGTTATAAAATCTTCTAATGCTTCTTTTTGTCCAAATATTAAAACCCATTTTGCCCCCATTTTGTTTGCGCTTCGTAATTGGGATTTCAACGAATCTTTTGAAAATGATTCTGCCACAGGGATTTTAGCTGTTCTGAATTCTTCAAATAGTTTCATGCTTTTCATTTTTGCCATTTGTCCCAACTGAGCCAAAAATATTCCCGAGGATGCCTTTTGGTCTTCCGATTTTGGTTCTTTTTTGGCTTCTTTGTCTCTCATTAAGTTAACAATTCTTTCCATTCCCCCGGCAGAACCGCATCCTGGAACATCTCTTCCGCCAAGCATTTTTGCCAAGTTGTCGTATCTTCCTCCCCCAATTAATGTTCCGTTGGAAACTCCCGATTCAGAAGTATCAATAATTTCAAAAACGGTTTTTGTGTAATAATCTAATCCTCTCACCAAATATGGATTTAATGTGTAGGGCAACTCCAACTCATCTAAAAATTCCAAAACTTGTTTAAAGTGCGCATGACAGCTTTCGCAAAGGTGATCTATTAATTGCGGAGCTCCTGCTTTTACTCTTTGGCACTTTTCATCTTTGCAATCTAAAATTCTTAATGGGTTGTCTTTCAACCTTCTTTGGCAATCCGGGCAAAGAGAAGCTTTTCTGGACTTAAAATATGAAGTTAAAATCTTTTTAAAATATGGCCTGCACTCTGAGTCTCCAATTGAGTTTATTTCAACAGAAATATTTTTAAATCCCAATTCTTTTAACACGTCGTAACTCATTTGGATTATTTGGCTGTCTATTGAAGGATTTTTTTCTCCAATTGCCTCAAAACCAAACTGGTGAAATTGCCTGAATCTTCCTGCTTGAGGCCTTTCATATCTGAAAAATGGGCCAATATACCAAAGTTTTACAGGCTGGGTTAAGTTGTGCATTCCGTGCTCTAAATAGCTTCTCATTATTGGGGCTGTGCCTTCTGGCCTTAAAGAAACCATATCTCCCCCTTTTGTGCGGAATGAATACATTTCTTTTCCTACAATATCTGTATCGGTTCCAACTGCTTTGGCAAAAATTTCTGAAAATTCCAAAATAGGAGTTTCAATTTTATCAAAACTATAATAGTTGGCAACGCCCTCAACCACTTTCTGAATTTTTTTAAAATAAACCTGATCCTCGGGGAGGACATCGTGCATTCCTGTTAAGGTTTGATATTTAACTTTTGACATATTATTTAATATGCTGGTTTTGAAATGCCAGCTAAAGCGTTAATTGGAAATAATCTTAAAAAAGCTTTTCCTATTATGTCTTTTCTTGGAACAACACCCCAAACTCTTGAGTCGTAAGAATAGTCACGGTTGTCTCCCAACACAAAAAACTCATCCTTGCCTAATGTTTTTTTAACTTCACCTACGGTTTTTAAACTGGCCGGTAAATATTTTTCGCTTAAAGTTATTGTTTTGTTGTCTTTTGTTACTTCAATATGTCCACCTGTAACATTAACCACTTCTCCCGGAAGTCCAATCACTCTTTTAATAAATCTTTGGCCGTAATAATTTGGAATAAAGTTTGTATCAAAAACAACCACATCCCCTCTCTCGGGATTTGAAAATCTGTAAGAGATTTCGTCTACAATAAGATAATCGCCATTTTGAAAACTTGGAACCATTGATTCTCCGCTGACAATAAATGGCTGAAACAGAAAGTATCTTATTGGGGCAACAATCACAAAAGCTATAACAGCTATTTTAAACAGCTCCCAGGCAAATTCCAAGTATTTTTTGTATCCCTTCTCCTGTATTTCTGGCTCTATATTTTGATTTGTTTCTACTTCCATCTTTTTATAAGTATTGATTACTTTAACATATTTTTAGAGGCATTGCAAGGGGTCTTTTGCTTCAAAAAAAGAGCCCGCAAGGTGCGGGCCTGGGCTTAAGGCAAGACAATAGAGAAAACCCGCACTACGCGCAGGATAGCTGTCTGGGAGCGCGGCTCCCAGGACGCTTGATACAGGGTGGCTTTCCCCTGAAGCTGTTGCCCGCGAACTGGGCAAAGTATTGCTCCGGCGGAAACCGGATTAATAGCCGTTCTCGGTCTGCCAGAATGTCCAGCACCACCTTTTCCTTGACCCTGTGGCCGAATCTTCGCTTGTAGGCGGCCACCAGCAGGCAGAATGCCCGCCGCTCTTTGATCATTGGCTGACCATCAGGGAAGCGAAGGCGCCGCGTGACAAAAACAAGAAACCGAAGGTTGTCACTAGGCAGACCTTGATAGCTACTGCGACACATAGTGTTGTCATTCCTTTGGCGGGTAGAAATACATAGACAGAAAACCTCTTCTCTGCCCGGTTTACCAAGCTCTGGAAATGTCGTTGGTTGGCTCTATAATCCTCCTTTTGTTAGTGATGAAATGAGCAGGGTGTCTTCTGTAAAAATTATAGCTTTTATGGATGGAGTTGTCAAATAGCGCAAAAAAATAGCCGCAGATTTATCTGCAGCCGGGGCCGGGTTTCTAAGAGATGCACCTTGCGTGCTGGAGTCGCCATGTGGCGCTAAAGCTTCTTGTCCGAGTGGGGGGCTTGCGGCCCTTCCTGTTTGGACTTGAGCCGAACATTACAATAATGATAAGGCTGTGCGAAATGGCTTCGCCAAACCTCTTCATGTAAGCTTCGGCTACTTTGAAAAGAACCCTTTTGTCTGCGTGGTTGTGCCCTCCTCGGTGACTTTTGACAAATTCCCATTTGTCACGGTTTAACCCAGACTCTGTCCTCTTCGTTCTGGTTGTCTCGCACATACTCATTCCCCAAGGGTGAGTGAATAGTAACGATTATTAAATTGTATTCTGCCCGCACAAGGTTGTCAATCAGGAAAATTAAATATAGAATAGTATAATACAAAAAAATATGACAAAAATAATTATTGGGTTGGGAAACCCTGGAGAACAATATAAAAATACCCGTCACAATGTTGGGTTTATGGCAATTGATGAATTTGCAAAAAAAAACGACTTTCCAGAATTTGTTTTGCAGAAAAAATCAAACGCGCTTGTTTCAGAAGGTGCTAATATTCTTTTGGTAAAGCCCCAAACATTTATGAATGAATCGGGAAAGGCTATAAGAGAAATTATAAAAAATAAAGACATAAAAGACATTGTTGTTATTCACGACGACATAGATCTGCCGGTCGGAAAAATAAAAATAATAAAAGAAAGAGGTTCAGCCGGGCACAAGGGCGTTGAGTCTATAATAAATAATATTGGCAACGAGGGATTAATAAGAATTAGAATTGGAGTTGGTGCAGAGAAAGATATCAAAGCCATGGATGTAGTACTGAAAAACTTTTCCGCAGAAGAGCAAAAAATTATTGATGAATCAATCCAAAAAGCCGTCAATGCGCTTGACTTATTAGCAAAAGAAGGTTTAGATAGGGCAATGAATGAATACAACAAATAATGAAACCTCACAACTTTTAATTGTTTCAATCACCCCCTACTTTTTGGAAAAGGAGGGTTTTTGGTTTCAGGAAAACTTAAAACAATTGCTTGAAGCAAAGCAAACCCAGACTTTTTTTGAGGATAATACTATTTTTTTGCAAAAAGACCACAGCATAAACTTTTCAAACTTTTTAAGAAAATTAGACGAAATGGGTTATGAAAAGGTTTTTAAGGTAACCGACCCAGGAGAATTTTCCCAGCGTGGCGGAGTGATAGACGTGTTCCCCATTAACACGACAAATGCTTTTAGGTTAGACTTTTTAGGAAACGAGGTTGATGCAATAAAAATTTTAGACGTTAAAGTTTCCGATGAAAAAAAGGCAAAAGATATTTTATTAAAAAGATTAAAATCCCAAAAGCTATTTTCAGAATTAAAGGGATTAAAAGTTGGAGATTATTTGGTTCATCTGGATCATGGAATTGGGCAATTTTTAGGAATTGAAAAATTCGAATTTCAAGGTTCCCGCCAAGAGACAGTCACGTTCACAGAATCGGGAAGAAGAAAGGCGCTTCAGGAAGATCCAACGAGCGAAAAAGAATATTACGTTTTGCAGTATGGCGAAGAAGACAAGCTCTATGTTCCTTTGGGGCTGGAAAGAAAACTGTCAAAATATGTGGGCTTTACAGACCCTAAGGTTTCAAGGCTTGGCTCGTCAATTTGGCAACAAACAAAAAGAAAAATAAAGGAGGAAGTTGAAAAACTTGCCAAAGAACTCTTAGAGCTTTATGCCAAAAAGGAAACCGTCAAAAGACCCGCATATATAGAAGATAAAGAAATTGAGAACCAATTAAGGTCCGGATTTATGTATGAAGAAACCCCGGATCAGCTTGGCGCAATTGAGGATATTAAAAAAGATTTGTCTAAAGAAATTCCGATGGATCGGATTGTTTGTGGGGATGTTGGTTTTGGCAAAACAGAAGTTGCCATGCGCGCTTCCTTGTTGGCCGCAGCCAACAACAGACAAACCGCTTTAATCTGTCCCACAACAATTTTGGCAAACCAACATTACAATAACTTCAAAAAAAGGTTTGAAAGGCTTCCGGTAAGAATTGCCATGATGACCAGATTGCAGAGCAAATCAGAACAGAAAAAAATTGTGCACGAATTAAAAGAAGGACGAATAGATATTATTATTGGGACGCACAGACTTTTGTCGCGCGACATAGAATTCAAAAATTTACAGCTTTTAATTATTGATGACGAACAACGATTTGGCGTAAAACAAAAAGAAAGATTAAGGCAAATTAAAACAAGCCTGGATGTTCTAAGCTTGTCGGCCACTCCAATTCCCCGCACAATTTATTTGGCTCTTTCATCTTTTAAAAGCATAAGCTTAATGCAAACTCCGCCAAAGGGCAGACAAAGCATCATTACAAAAGTTTTGCCATATAAAAATGAAACGGTAAGGCAGGCAATAAATTTTGAATTGCAAAGAAGGGGTCAGGTGTATTATTTGCATAATCATGTGCAAACAATTGAAAAAGCCGGTCACGACTTAAAAAAGATTTGCCCTAATATAAAAATTGGAATAGTCCATGGCAGAATATCAGAAAAAAAACTGGTTAAGATAATGGATGACTTTCAAACAGGAAAAACAAACGTTTTACTGGCAACCACAATTATTGAAAATGGATTAGATGTGGCAAATGTTAACACCATCATAATTGAAGATGCAACAAGACTTGGACTATCTCAAGCTCATCAAATTAGGGGCAGGGTTGGGAGATCGGGCACAAAGAGTTTCGCCTATTTTCTATATAATGCCAAAAGCCTTACTCCCCTTGTTAAAGAAAGGCTTAAAGCTCTTGAAGATGCTCAAGAGTTGGGAGCTGGATACAGAATTGCCATAAGAGACCTGGAACTTAGAGGAGCGGGAAATATTTTAGGCAAAGAACAATCCGGGGCAATCAATAAAATTGGACTAAATTTGTATTCTCAAATTTTATCTGAAGCAGTAGAGAAGATGAGAAATTAGTTTTATATGGTATTATTGAGGCAATAAGTGCGTATTAATTAAATAAATAAAATAAATAATGAAACTTGTTATAGTTGAGTCACCTACTAAGGCAAAGACAATTCAGAAATTTCTAGGAAACGGATTTAAAATAAAGTCGTCCTTTGGACATGTGAGAGATCTACCAAAAAGAGAACTGGGGGTTGACGTTGATAAAAACTTTGAACCAAAATATGTGGTCCCGACAAAAGCCAAAAAAGTTGTTGCCGAATTAAAAAAGGATTCTGCAAAAGCCGACGAAACTATTCTGGCTACCGACGAAGACCGAGAAGGAGAAGCAATTGCATGGCATCTGCAAGAAGCTCTAAAGCTTAAAAATCCTCAAAGAATTGTGTTTCACGAAATTACCAAAACAGCCATTGAATCTGCCCTGGCAAAACCAAGAAATCTTGATATGAATATGGTCAACGCCCAGCAGGCACGCAGAATTTTAGACAGGATTGTTGGGTATAAACTTTCTCCATTTTTATGGAAAAAAGTTGCTAAGGGCCTTTCTGCCGGGAGGGTTCAATCCATTGCGGTAAAATTGGTTGTAGAAAAAGAAGAAGAAATAAAAAAATTTATTGCCACAGAATACTGGAGCATTGAGGTCTTACTTAAAAAGGCGGATAAAGAATTTAGCGCAGTTCTTATAAAAAATGGTGA